>JAABUH010000008.1_pt1 | contig 228151 bp, 286 predicted proteins | sample 5559121 | NCBI WGS metagenome assembly JAABUH01 (sample SAMN10711871, study PRJNA513364) | rock metagenome | isolation source: Antarctica rocks | place: Antarctica: Victoria Land, Battleship Promontory nord | collected 2015-12-28
CATTGTTGGGAACCTCGGTACGCATGTCTTTAGTACTGAGGACTGCCTGGAGAGGGTACGGGTGGCAGAGGCGGTTACAACGGCGAGGAAGACAAAAGGGAAGGAAAGACGGTACCAGTGGGTACCCAACACACCCTTGATGATGTCCACACCGTCCTGAGGCTTTTAGACTATGACCTGCATGGTCTAGACAGCTTCGAAGATGAATATTGATCGATATGTAAGAGGTGTCCCATAAAGGGGGGTGTTTCCTAACTTGGGGATTCACGAGAAACCTCGGTCATGACGTGTCATTCTGAGCCATCAAGATTCGTTCTAAAACATCCTTCAAGAATACCTCCGCTCAACCCACTTACTTAGTTCTCACACCTTGAACTACCTCGTCAAGATGGCACGTAACTCTGAGAAAGCCCAATCGATGCTCTATCGTTTCCGCGAGTCCCAAGCGGTCGAGATGGGTCTGGGCGGACGAGTCAAGGGGGAACGAAGACCACGTATGGCATCTGCCGTCTCTAGCTTGAGAGAATGCGAGAGGTGGAGAGGTGATATCATGAGGGATGTATCGAGGAAGGTTTCCAAGATCCAGGATGGTGGGTTGAAACTCCTCCTTTTCGCTTCCTCAGTTCTCGACTATTGGTTAAGCAACCAAGGTATATTGATCAGATGAAGTGGTGCTGATTGGGTTGAACAAATAGCTACACTGGGGGATTACGAGATTCGAGATCTGAACGATGAGATAAACGGGTTGATGAGGGAGAAGAGACATTGGGAGACACAGATTGTAGCGTTGGGTGGGGCGAATTATAAGAGGGGCAATCAGAGTATGGTGGATGATGAAGGGAGGGAAGTTCCGGGTACGAGGGGTTATAAGTGGGTCTTTACGCGACATTGACGCTCTGGCGTGTGACTGATGGGACGTGGGATAGGTATTTTGGGAGGGCGAAGGAGTTACCTGGTGTCAAGGAGATGTTTACGCGGGGAGGTGGGTCGCTCACGTCATGTAGGGAGGTAGAGAGACTGACGGAAACCAGCTCAAGCGGCTTCCGAAGATTCAGCGAGGAACTCTTCTTTCCAGATGTTCCGGAATCAAGGACCTGGGTACTTTGGTGATAACGATGAGGGTGATACGGCATTAGCTGAGAAGGAAGAGGAGCTCGCACGAGATGGTGTGTACCATTTCAAACTCGGCTCAGACAGGAGCTGATGAGAGACGTCCCAGATTGGGAAGAATCAGTCGCACATACGGCTTTGACACTTGCCATGCCCGAAACAACGACTCTTCCCTATCCTGCAGCACCGAAAACTGAAGAAGTCGTGGACGAGGCCGAACCCGCCGAACCTGAGACGCCCAGTAAGAAGAAAGCGAAGCCGAAAGCGAAATCGAAGCGGAAAGCGGCGGCGGAAGCAGACGATGGCGACGATGAGGCTGCAGCGAAGAAAGCGAAGACGGATGGAGAGGCGAATGGTGGAGGGGTGAACGGGGGCGCGGTGGTAGCTGTAGATCCGGTGATGGCGCAGCAGGCAGCATTGGCGGCGAGCTTCTTCGGAGCGTTAGATCCGGAAAGTCTGAAGATGCCAACATTGCCATCGAAGGAGGAGATGGGGAAGGTACTGCTAGAAGTGAGAAAGAAAGCTTTACGGGACGAGTACGGAGTATAGCGGATGAATGTGTTACATGTCTGGAACAAGCTGTTCTGCCTAACGTACGGAGAACACGAGCGGGTTCTTGGATATCGCGAGCTCGCGCTGTGACAACGGCATGATATCATCTTGGAAAAAATCGTTTCATAGACTTGGAAGAGTTATTATCAAGGTCCGACAGCAAGTTTCTTCCACATCTATCTAGGCGGCTTCATGCGACTCTCCACTGCAGGCTTAGAACAGGGCCATGATACCGCCGAGGACAGTGACGGCGAGCACAGGAACACCTAGCGGGTAGCAGACGTGATCAGCGCCTGACGTCGAGGAGGTCGTCGCGGCGGCGGAGGCCGAGGTACTGGAGGTTGGTCTAAGCGAGGTCAAATGAGGGTGACGGAGCAGAAGATGAGGGACTTACGCCGCCGTGGTCGTAGCTGAAGAGATGGAGGCAGCTGTCGTGGACGACGCCTTTGGGGTACTGAACTGTATGAGCAATATTTCTAGCTGTGCGAGAGACCCACCCAGCGCCAGCTCCAAGAAGCGAAGACGATGTGGAGGGAGAGCCAGCATTGCCCGAGGTCATCGACGAAGAAGTAGACGGCAGGCCAACACCACCTGCAAAGAGCGAAGAAGCGCCAGAAGAGGTTGAAGCCGCACTACTCGCGCTTGTACTCGTCGCAGTCGCGCCGGTCGCCCCAGCAGAGCCGGTGGCGGAAGTCGCGGTCGAGTTGAGGCAGGACGTGTCACTTCCAGCTTGGATGGTGATCGAGGATGAGTACGCGATGGATCCGGAGGGAGTAGTGAGCCTGAGGGTGACAGAGGTACCGGCGGCGAGGTTGACAATCCAGGTGTAATTATTGCCGGTCAGGCTGGAAGAAAGCTCTTCGAGAGCGGCGGCGGAGACCTGTCCACCAGGGATGGCATCTCTGCACAATGTCAGTTCGTTCAAAACCGTAATGGGCTGGCATCGAGACTCGCTCCGACCCAGGTCAAAGAAGTCCTGCAGAACACGCTGGCTTGGAATTGGGGTCGAACATGTCGGACTCACAGGATGTACTTGGGTGTACCACCGGTCCAGCTGATCGCAGCGGGTTCTGACGCCTCGTCAGCGGACTCCTTGAAGACATGATGGGGAAGATGTTTATTATGTAGGGTTCGCCGACTTACCGCACACGATGAGAGAAGCCTGTGAAGAATGCAAAAAGGTAGTACCAGGCAGGGAACGGTATCAACGAGGTGAGATAGGAGAAGCAATGTGTCTCGATCAGCGAGAACCAGTAGGACGTTTCACCATACCGGAGTAGTGATGGAGAAGTTTTGCGCGGAGATGATACCGGCGAGGACAGAGGCGGTGAAGAGAGCTGTGAAGTACATTCTGGCGGTAGTACCTTCAATAATGACAGGTGGTGAATCAAGTGAGCGTTCTGTATTGGATTAAGCAGGAAAATGGAATGACGGATGAGAATCGATGAACGAGAGAAAGGGCTTGAGAAAAGGTAGATCAGGTTTCTGCGCAGTCAGCCAGGGTATCGAGCCAAAGGAGGGTCAATCGCCCTGGAAATAAGCTGTGTAGTCCCATCAAATTCCGTCAAGGGAATCACCAATAAACCGTTTCAGACGACGAAAAGATCGAGCCGGTTGAAAAGATGACCTAATCTGTTTCAGGTTCGCAGGGAGAAAAGGCGAGCGTGGCACAACCCATTTAGATGACGTGGGGTTTCGAGGTTCCCGTCGGGATTGATTGATTGATACCAGGCCCGACGACCTTCGAGATTTTCTCGCAGGCCTTACTCTTCCGTTTCCAGCCAACCTCAGAGTATCTTGACCCCTTTTTCCAGTCTTTCGCGTTAGCAGTGGCAGCGTGGAGGGTAGTGAGATAGTTGGAAAAGTATCCTTGCGGAAGTTTTTTTATGTGGGTGGAAGATCCCCTTTGGGAGGGATACTCAGACTGATTCAGCGATGTAGATAGCCAAGACTGCGGACATGTTGTATGTATGGCTACGACTTCTTGGTCGAGGTTCTCATGATTGAACTTTTCAGTGGTGCCGCTGCTGTTCCCGGTTCGCGCCAAGGCTGCTTCAAGTGGGTATTGAAAGGTCGAGCACTGATAGCCCGCTAATCTACGCTCCCAACAGATGCGGTAACCGTCTGTATCGAGTCCTAGATTTGTGAATCCTTCTTACCCCTCATGTAGTCGGTCACATCGCCGAGAACTGCCAAGCTCCTGGACGATTGTGCTACAACTGCAGGTATGCCGCCCCACTCCTTTGTCCATCTCGCTTTGTATCGCTGACGACGCCTAGGGAACCGGGCCATGAGTCAACAAACTGCCCGCAGCCCCGTTCGACCGATGGAAAGCAGTGCTATGCCTGTGGTGGTGTCGGTGTGTCGATCATCGAACACCAGCTGCCTCTGGCTTATGCAGGAATCAAGGCCACGTCAAGGCTGATTGCCCTTCGGTCCGTAATACCTTTGGCGGCGGGTTCGGTGCCGGAGGTGGAGCTGGCTTTGCTGGCGCTCAGAAGTGCTACATTTGCGGCCGCAACGGTGAGTCGACTGTAACGGTACCGGAAAGGATGCAAGCTGAGAGCGAATCAGGCCACATCGCTCGTATGTGCCCGGCTGCCGGTGGTTTTCGAGGGGGTTTCGGCGCTCGCGGTGGTTTCAACGCTCGACCTCGAGCTCCAGTGAATGCCGATGGGACCCCTGTCAAATGCTAGTGTGTATCGTCAGTTGTCAACCATGCACTTGCTGACCTGTACAGCCGATGCAACGGCGAAAACCACCTCGCTCGAGACTGCCTTGCGCCAAGGGACGACTCCGCCGCACTCGCTCAGAAGAAGTGCTACAAGTGCCAGGAAGTCGGCCATCTTGCTAGGTGCGCGCTGCTGTGTCATCTCTTTGAGCTGTTTTCACATTGTGCAGGGACTGCCCGAAGGAGACGGAGGAGCTTCCGACCGCTGAGTAGGCGAATCAACTCCACTCTTGCAAGTTTCGCTTGCAAGTACTCATCTTGTTATCGCATTCAAAACAGCAGTACAAACCTTATCTTCTCTCCTTTGATCGTTGAAGTTGGATGAGGGGAGCGAGGGGATGGGGATGATAGAGAATGAATGACTTGGTTTTTGGCCGATGTTTGCCCTTGCGGATGCTTTTACTAAATTGCGGGTGTTGCGGATGTGGTTCAGACCGAATTGCGGATGTCTTGCGGAGGTGTGTCCCGACCGGGGATGAGTTCGGGTGTTCGGCGTGTTTGGAGCTGGAATAAACTCTGTCGCTGCAAACCGTTGAATTCCCCTCTTTCGGATGGGGTTTTGCGGTGACAAGATGTCGACTCTTTGTACTGCCAGCTTAGAGGACCCGTACGGTTGATAACGTTTTGAATGCGATTAGGTTTGACGGAGAAAGTGATCGTGATCTGTGGCAAGTGGAAGGACGTATCGCTTATAATCATGCATCGAGGCCCATGTACTTATTCAAAGTCATGCTGAGTTTCGCATCTACACCTCTACCAATGAAGACCACCTTTCCGCCCTCGACACGGCTCTCCGTATCGTCTCGCGGAAGCTCCTTGAGCTCGAACAGATCTGTCACGCCTTGCAATATGAACGATCGTCCATCGTGCATCGTGATATAACCTTTCGTCCGTAATATCTCAGGAGCTGGAGAGGTGGAAGGAGGTGGAAGCTTGCCCTCCCAAAGTAAAGTCTCGAGGAAGGAGTTGAGCCTGTCGTATTGGGTAGTGGAGAGTGGTGGTACAGGAATGAGGATTGTACTGATATCGGAATGGACTTGATCATGAGATTCTCCATCATGCTGGGAGACATGGTCGTAGTTGTCTTCTTCTTTAGTGATCTCGAACCGATTCCTGTCCTCCCTTAGACTGACATCCGATGAATAAGCTCCTAATCCAAAGAGTTCCCCTAGCTCGACTCTCGACTTCTCAGTCCGATGTACCCGTAAAGTGGAGTTGATACCTCTCACCGACCGTTCCACCTCGTCCAGTATCGAGGAAGAGACGAGATCGACTTTGTTGAGGAGGATGACATCAGCGGAGGCTATTTGACGCTGGCATTCGTTTGCTGGTTCGGCGAGTTGCTATTGCCGGGGCTATCAGCATCATACTGAAAAAGCGAACTCCGCTATCAATGGGTGGTGGATCGGTGCTGACCTTAAGCACATTTCGACTGTCAACGACACAGATCACCCCGTCCAGCAATAGATCTCCCATCTCCTCATTCCTCCAGAAACTCTTTGCGACCGGGGCTTAGCCAAAGTACTATCAATCCAAAGTCGTACGTTTACAAGGCAAAAGGCCAAACATACCTGGATCAGCAACTCCAGTGAGTTCGACAATCACCCAGTCAACACCTCCAAGCTGAGATGCTACCATATCTTCGATGGCTGCTATACCGAGGTCTTTGACGGAACAGCAGAGACAGCCGTTGGGGAGGGACAGGAAGGAGGTGGATTGAGAATTGGTCAATGGATCGGTGAGGGTAAGAGAGCGAGCTGGATCGAGTTCGGTCAGTCCTGTTCCCCGTGAAAAGTGGAATTCGGAGATCACCTTCGATATCGGTGGTATCACCGAAATCTGGTCATAATCAGCTTGATGCGTTCAAGGGATCGGAGAGGAGAGGTACCGTTCATGCAGACTGCTATTCGGTATCCATGGTCTGCGGTCAGGATATACCTACGACCATCAGTATGAGCAAGTGTGCGCTTCCTGCGTGAGGCTCACTCGAGAAGCGTGGACTTTCCTGCACCAAGATATCCAGTGAGTAGTGTTATGGGGACTTTTGGGCGATCTTGTTCTCTCGATGGAACTGCTTGACTTATCGTCTCCTCTATTTCGAGTAGTCTGATGAGCAAGGCTCGGTCAGATCAATAGAATGAGTACTGAGTGACTACGGACTGCGGGACAGCGTCGTCATCATCAGATGCAGCTTGCAACATGTGTGGGGAAGTCATCACGATGTAGCTAGCTCGAACTGGGTCCAACGGGTACACTCAGTAGTGGCGAACTACGCGAAGTTGGCGAACTTCATAAGTCTCAACGCTTTGCTACTTACGAGCTGTCGTAAAACAGTCAAAGCATTTTTCAGGCAAGCACGCGGTAGTCTGATCAGATGACGACGCGGAACAGCCCTGACAAGCGAGAATGACGTATCGCTGTGTAGCCCGGGTTTCTCGTTCCTTTGATCCTCCCCGTTCTTGCCGCTTAAACCCCTAGGGTCTACTTCCAACAGCTCATCCAAACCTCTTCCATACATCTGGAACATGTCTGAACGTACCCCTCTCCTATCAGGTTCCGTCAACGGACCATCCACCACATCGTTGCCGTCCAGGCGAGACGTACAGAACAACCTCCCTACCAAGGGACAGCGGATCAAGGCCGCGCAAGCGCTTGGCGCAATCCAAGCCGGCAAACTGCCGTATGTCCTTTTATTACTGTACATGTCAGCTCGTGCTGATGAGACTAGGTCCCAGGCGCAGCTCTCCAAGATCCTTCAGCTCCTTGCCGAGTCTGATACGCTCAAAGCTGCGGGCGGACCCCATTCTCGCACCGCTCGTCTTGGCCCGGAAGGCCAGAAGGTTCTCGAGAATGTCAAGGCTGTGATCAACGCGACAAGGCAATGGGGTGAGGCCAAGAACGGCGATGACCTCTTGCAGAATTTCTTGGTGAGGTCATTTCTCCCTCTTGATTTCCCATCCACTAATACTCAAGCTAGTACAACGCGACGACCGCCGATGTCGATGTCAATGTCAATGCCGCTTCTCGTCCATCCAACCGAGAGATGTCTCGTGACGCTCAGCGTACTATCCAGTCCCTCCGCACCATCGCAAACCTCATGATCACCAACCCCGCTTTCCGCCAACTCGGATCCGATGCAATCATCCTCACCCGCGATATTTTCGCCGATGCTGCGTCCGCTGCGGCAGACCAAGCCAAGCAGGCTGCTGAAGCTTCGCGACCCAGTGAGAAGGAGAGGAATGACGGGGTTGACTTTGACAAGATGCAGAAGAAGGGGAAGGCGACCGCTAAAGGGTTGAGGAGTGGGAAGCTTCAGGGTGAAGCGAGGGAGAATATCTGGGATGAAGTGGAGAAGGCGAAGCAGTACTTCGATGAGAAGCTGCCCGAGGGTGAGGAGGCCCGAGACAAGGTCATCAAGAAGCTCCAGCAGGTAAATTCAATGTGGTAGCTTAGCTGATAACAGGTCATTACCCAAGCGCAAGAGAATCCAGAGTACCGCCGATCGATCACCGCCATCGTGAACGTCTTTAAGAAGTATTCGCAAAAGGCTCAAGATGCGTTTGAGGAGACCAAGGATAAGTCGAACGTCAGTGACGACGACGAGAAGGTGCAGCAGGCCGGAAGGGACTTGAAGACTTTCGTCGAGAAGGTGTCGAACAAATCGCTTGATGATGTCATCAAGGCTGTGCAGAGGGTAAGTGTTGCATACCGGACATGACTGATGATCAGGCGGGGGAAGACATCAAGAACGACAACAAGCTCTCGGTCTACTTCAATAATCTTGAAGCGTTCATCGACCGTCTGCTATACCAGCCCGGCTACGTCGCGTCAAATTCTGCGTACAAAAAGGCATCTTCCCTCTACGATGACGGGCAATCACTCATCGCTGAGAACCCGACATGGAAGGCGGATGCAGGGGAATTGCAGAAGCAGCTCGAGGGCGTCGTCAACGGGATTGCCAGTGACGGACCAAGTCAGAAGCTTGCAAGCTCCCTGCAGAACCTCGGTGACTCGCTCGCGACTGCCGGGCAGATTGGTGTGGGCAGTCTCAAGGTGGACGGACAGGGCCTGTATCGCGACTTCGTGGACGTCATCGTTCCCCGGTTGATCGGCCTGGTCAAGGAAATCCCCGTACCTCGTGTCGAGTTCAAGTCGGAAGATATCGACCTAGTCATCGATGACATCAAGCTCGAGTCCGCTTCTTTCATCCCTGATTCGATCCGCTTCGTTCAGCACAATGATTTTCGTTTCACCCAGGGATACGCTACTTACGCATCCGAGTACGACGCGACACTCCGCCTTCGTATCGATGGTCTCCACTTCCAGGCATCGAACATCGCCTTCTGGGTGTCAAAGAAGACCGGCTTCTTGCCTTTCGAGGATGCCGGTATCCTTGACATCCAGTTCGGTCCTCAGGGTATCATGGTCGATGTTACCCTTGAGAACGCCGATGAGGATGACCGAGAGACTTTCTTCACGGTCAAGGAGGTGCAAGCGACTATCTCCGGCTTCGACTACCAGATCTCGAAAAACAGCAAATGGTTCGCAACTTGGTTCGCCAAGCCGTTGCTCCGGGCTTTCATCCAGGTGAGCAGGAAGATGTAACCATAGCTAACGATCTTCAGCGCAACCTTGCATCCGCAATCGAGGCTCAAATCGCAGAGTACATGAAAGTCGCCGACCTTCGCATGTACGGCTTGCAGCAACGAGCGATTGCTGCGACCAACGCGAAGCCGACTCCCGCGAACTTCGTCAACGCGATTGTAAGCGACACAATCTTCCCATCTACCGGTGGAGGTGCCTCCGGTGGAGGAGCGATGAAGGTGACCTCAACGGGCGTGACCAAGTACGGTCGCCGTGGCGAGTATGTCCTGCACATTGGAGTTGACGAGGAGGTGAGTCGAATTGTTCCTAAGCATGACCAAGCTTATGTCTTCTAGCTGTTCGCCAACAAGCCGCCTCCGCATGTCTCCAACAAACAAAGGGAGAAGATGAAGGCTGCGGCATCCTCGGTAGCTCGCCAGGCCACTGGATCGGCGGACCAGTTCAAGGCTGGTGCCCAGAAGGCTGCGGATAAGGGACAGAAGGAGGCGAATGAGCTGGACGCGAAGAAGGTGGAGCAGCAGAGGCGGGAGAGTAGGACGGAAGGATGGAGGAGCGAGGCGTTTGACCTCTGAGTGGGGAAATATATGTAAACCTTACGAGAACGGTTGGAGCTGCGTACATTGACTGAAGAATGCATTGGACGATCACCACTGTTAGAGAGACTTCGAACTTCTCCGGTCGCCACTGAGAACGCTAATCACGACAACGTATTTGAAACCGATTGTTCCTCTAAACCTTGATCGCCTCCGCCTCGCCGAGGAAAAGATTATAGATCATATAGACATTACGACAAAGCAGCAAGCGTACATGTTCGTACCAGTCTAACGTTTAATCTTCCTTTGACATCTGTTCAAAACGTTCCAGATCAAAAGACCACCCTTCGCTCTCTCCGCCTTCCTCATATTCCTATCCTTATCGATTCTCTTCAAGATGTCCCCCGTAGCAACGAATCATCTCCGACCGACTTACCTCCGCTCAGCAAGTAGTTTCTCAGATACTGGTTCACCGAGTACACCACCGCCAAAGACTCTGACACCTTCACCGCCTATGTCGAGGTCTGGTACGGTTGATGACGGGATGGAGGGTGAGGGGGAGTTTGAATTGGATATGGCTGTTTTGATGAGGACGATTGATTTCGCGGCGAGAGTAGGTCAATTTCCTCCTTCCTTCTCCTTCTCCTCGTTCTTCACTTCCTCCTCCGCATCCTCGTTGTGTCTTTCTTGATGTAAGAATGGGAGCTGATTTGGGTAGAAACATTCATGTCAAAGACGGAAAGATTTGGATCAGACGCCTTAGTAGAGCTCTTTTTTTGTGGTTCGACGAAGAAAGAGCTGATAGTGGACGTAGTATCAATCATCCGATAGCAGTTGGGAGTTTTCTGAGCTCGACGGGGATTATGGATGTTCGGGTGATACAGGCGGCGGTGTTGCATGATACGGTGGAAGATACGCACACAACGATAGGTGAGCTCGCTGTCTTCACAGACAAGTGGTACTGATGAGACTATAGAGGAGATTGCTGAGGCTTTTGGGGACGTCGTCGCTCGGATCGTCGAGGTAGGTCTAGCGTAAAGGACTTAAGGTGTCGGCGACGAGGTGTAGGAATGTACAGATGACACTACCTTGACTGGACAACAACGGAAGGCGGAACAGGTACGGACGGCGCCTTACAAATCGAGGGAAGCTCAGCAGGTGAAACTGGCGGATAAATTGCACAACCTTGAGTCAATACGGCGCAGTCCGCCAGTGGGATGGGGAGTTCGAAGGATACAAAACTACTTCACATGGGCGAAGCAGGTCACGGATGGTATGTCCTCTTCTATCCTCGTTCCTCTTGGACTGACGGGAGAATAGTTTGCGCCTCATCACATCCGCCAATAGCGCGGCGTTTACAAGAGCTTTACGAGACAGCGTATACGAAAGTCAACGGGGAGTACCATCCTTGTCATGCACAGTTTTGCGGTCCGCTCACAGAGGTAAGTCCTACCACGAGAACCGCCCTAGAGAGCTGATCAAGGCGACCAGGCGGAAAAGGATCGGATAGATGGTCGGGTACGCCGACTGAAAGCTGGCGAGAAACCCGCCCCGAATCCCATATTCTTCTAGCCATCACTGTTCTGCCCTTCGCCCTCGCCGCACCAGAGGGGATCAGTCCATACCGAGCATCCACTGGATACCCTGTATTCATCGTTCCGCCTATCGTGTATACTCACTTCACTATCCAAAGCCATTTCATGATGTCGCATTTCTTTGTACATCTTCGGCTCTTAGCCTTGCAAAAAATATCCACAAGGAATTAGCTCTTCTCGATCCATCTTCTTGCCTTCCCCCTCCTTGTTGCTGTCGCACTCTTGAGTTCCCAATCCTGATCATCTGACGACCGGTTCTGTGCACACCCGTCTCGACGCTGAGCCTTCGCTGGCTCACGCCCACCTTCGCTATCCGCTATCCGCCTTCGTTTGGCAGTCCTCCGTTGACTCCGATCGTCCTCTGCGTCCTGTGCCCGTCATACGAAGCTCGGCAGTTTCTAAGATCGAAATAAGCAGTGGAAAAAGGGGCCGTTCCAGAGTAGACTAAGCAAGCGGTATGTGCCCGGGTGGCAAATATGCTCGCCCTAGGGTTTGTGTTCCCTTTCATTTTCACCTTCTCATCACAGTGATTACTTGTGGTATCCATTACATCTTCCTAGCATCTAGGGGCTAAACGCTTGAGATCTGAGGAACCCCAGGTGTTTCATACAAGCTCAGCACTTGTCTCTGGTACAGTCACCAAATACACACCACTTCCTCGGTCAATTCGACCACGTTCGCCGAATCTGCCTCTTCGCAGCCTCAGCCAAATAACTGACATGATGAAATACACACTGAGGCCAAGTCAATCCGACGCTTGCTCGAAAGTCGTCTCTGCTCCGCGAGAAGTGACTAGTATTCTCTCCCGCTCATTTTGAGACATATTTCGACCTTGAGTGGGTATGTAGTATACTGAGGAGTCAGAGGCGTCGATATGCGAAGGGCTCGAATCGACCGACCTGGATCGATAGGGTGCCAGAGTCTTGAAGCTATAGGATTTTTCCGCGTGGACTGTCGGAACCAAAGCAGAGCAATGTCACTTTTGATCTGCTCGTGGCTAGCGAACTCGTCCCAAAGGCCTCGCCTGTAGATACGCTTTGACTTCGGAGTCTCTGCGAGTCGACTGAATCCAGTTGTTTCGGTCTCCACCTATGTCGTCTCATTCTCGCCGTGCGTCATTGCGCTCTCGCTTTGTCGTTTTAAGGTGATGGCGGCAGTCTGAAGGCCTTGTTCCGTCCGTCTGAGAGACTTGAATAGCTGACCGTTCTCAACCTTCAAGTCAAGGTTTTCGACTTTGAGAATCGTCATCGCTCTTTCGAACCCTCGCGTCCGTGCCGCCAGATTCGCCCTCTCGGCGTTCGCCTTTTCCTCGAATATATGTCGTGCATCTCGGGAGACGAGTATCTATTGTCGCGCTTCGTCATGATTTGTCGTCATCAAAGCGATATTCTCGTTGGCGACGCCAGGTTAAGTTGTCGTTTCAAAACGGAAATGTTCCGTTCCATTTCCTTCGTTGCCGTCTTCGATTTTTAACCGCTTCACATAATCTGCGATTCTCCTCTTTGACCTTCTCGACCGTCTGCTACGATGTCTCGATCTCGTCCTGCAAGGTCTTTCCTGACTGTTCGTAGCTCTTGACTTGCTCTTGCAGCTGTCGTATCACTTTGTCTCTATCGACGATAGTCTCAGTCATCTGATCGATCTCTTGTTGTTTCATCGTGACCTCGGCCGCCTCAATCCGGAGCAGGACGAGAGGCTGTTCGTTCCCGACGATGACCCTGTGGGCGGCACTGAAGCGAGCTCGAAGCTTCCGGATCCCTTCTTCGCCGATACCCGCCTCAGCGACCGCTAATGAGAACCCTTCAGCTTTCGTAACTTTATGAAAAGGCTTTGAAGTATATCTTTCAGATCGAGGAAAGCGGTCATATGAGTCTATCAGAACATAAAGCGCCATCCTGCTCGCCACTGAGAGTCGCTTTTGAGTTCTGTCGAATTAAGCTTCCGTTTCAACTCGCCAACATTCGTTGAAACGAGTGAAGGGTTCTGGTTCTGGATGTAAGCTGTGAAATGGTTATACAGCTTACCTGACCATTCTCTCGTGAAGACACTATGTGAGAATATTGCGGTAAGATACGGGTTGAGGAGAGTGACAAGAGAAGAAGAGGGGAAAAAGATCCCGTCATCCCCGTGTCCGGTCGGAGACTGCCACATTGACCTGCTCCGCCTCGCGTCTGCCCTCAACCCAAATTCACTTCTGCTATATCTCATTCAACTGATTCAATCTCTCTGATCGCCATGGAGTCTGATCCGCTGTATCAAGTGAAGCAGCTCTTCTATCAAGGTCAGCTCTGCATCATCCCGCCCTTTTGAGCCTACTAAGTCCTTTCCCTACAGCTTCGTACAAAGGTGGGTCTCGACTTTCTTTCAATTATCTTCAGAACCATCACTGGACTTACTACCTCAGCCTGCATATCCGAAGCCTCCTCCCAATCACTCACCGACTCAACACCTGAATCGCTTCACCGATCCCTCTACATCGCCCACTCCCACCTAGCTCTCCACCCACCTTCAACAGCCGAAGCGATCTCAATCCTCCAACCTCACTCGTCCCACGCTTCAGCAAAAGCAGTTACCGCCTTCGCCAATTACTTAGCTGGCGATGAGAAGGAGAAACGAGTCGAGGAGGTGAGAGATCTTGTTATCGAATGTGAAGGAGAGGGAAAGGAGGATGAGGAGAGGGTTGTGAGGGTTATTGCGGGGAGTATGTTTGTTCTGGAGAAGGAGGTTGAGGAGGCGGTTGCTACGCTCACTGAGGGGAGTGCAAAGACAGACCTGGAGTGGTGAGTCGTGACTCCCTGCAAGAGTATATGAGCTAAAAGTGGTACGCTCAGCACGGCGGTGTTGGTCCAGCTGTTACTCTCGCTCGATAGAAGGGATCTCGCGCAAAGTACCTACCAATCCGCCAAGAAGATAGGTAACGATGCGATGCTTATCCAAGCGATGGAAGCATGGATAGGCATGAAGACGGTGCGTCACTTGACAATCCTACCTGAGAATATCCTGACGGTGACAGGGCTCGAGAGCACTGCATCAATCATACTATTTCTATGAGGAGCTTTACCAACTTCCTTCTGGACGGACGGGACCTGTACTAGCTAATCATGCGGCTGCTCACCTCATGCTCGGACATGTAGACGAGGCGAAGGCGGATGTGAGCGAGGCGATGGGGCGGGAAAGCGGGGAAAAGGATGGAGATGTCCTTGCTGTTGGAACTTCGCTTGGCTTGGAGGGTTGCGCTCAGTGGGCTTGTCCCTTCTCTCCGTGATCGAGCTGATCAGAACGGGTTCAGGAAATTGAGTGCTGCTGCACCTCAACATCCTTTCGCTTTAGATCTCGCAGAGAAAGCTTCAGCGTTCGACGAGGCAGCAGCGAAGTTTTCCATCGCTGCATAATATTCCCACACATGCATCTGTAACATCTAAACGAATCTTCGAAACACGCCTACAGCTTCGCTCTAATCTTTCCTGTCCCTTCGCTCAATTCTCCCATCACCAAACCAATATACCTCCCCATCGCATCAGCCAGCTCATCCGGTTTCTCCTGCACCACCTAAAGCAAAACATCAGCCTTCCTCTCAAGCCACTTGCAGCATACTCACCAAATGACCAGCTTCCATCATCCTCTCATTCCGTACATTCTTTGGTCTCCAAACCATACTCTGCGTATTCTCCTCTCCGTACGTGAAGAAAGCATCTCCGCCCATAACGATCCCTACCGGCACTTGAAGCTCAGCGAGCTTATCCCAACCTTCTCCAAGTCCAATCGGTTCCCCGAAGACAATCGCTTCACACCAAGGTGGCGTGGCTAGTTGTAACCCTCCATTTGGGTGGCGGACGAGATGGGTCTTCAGCCAGATGGAGAAAGATTCTTCGGTCCATGGAGCGAAGAAAGGCGATGAGCGGACTGATTGGGCGGCTTCGAGGGAAGGCCAATGACTACGTCTCTTCATTGTATTGTATACCATCGGTCGGGCGTTGAGGTTGTCTTCGAGATTCGCTTGGGTTATGATGACGGGTGGGCACTGGGGGAGTGTCAGGACTGACATCGGTAACCAGGGAACAAGTCATACCATAGGCTCAATAAGGACAAGAGCGTGAAAGATATCGGGTCGGGCATGTGCTGCTTGTACCCTGCCGTTCGTTATCGACAAAGGTACACTCGGAAAAAGACGATACAGCTTACATGGCATTCGCCCCCACGGAATGCCCAACGCCAATCACCTTCTTCACCTTCTTCACCTTCTTCACCTTCCTCCCTTTCCTCACTTCCTCCCAACCAAGAACTTCCCCACCTCCATCCTTGATATTTGGTATAACATGCTCAATAAGGTTGATCACATCCCGGCCTCCATCTGACCAATAATGTACCGGTCCGATCAAACCGGCGTTGAGGTCAAGAGAAGCTCCATGGTGAATATCGTCGATGAGCCAGATATCATTGATAATGCTTTCGGTCTTTCTTGTGGCGGTTGAGGTGGATTCACCGAAGAAAGTGTTGGAGGTGAGAGGTCCGAGGCTTAGTAGTTTCCGTAGAGTTGGATGCCAGCTCTATCCAAAACATTACCGTCAACACGACCTCAGTTTCAGACTAGCTTTCCATAAAGGCAAAGAGATGGTCCCCACCCACCTCTTTCGTAAACCCATTAGCATGAGCCATGACCAATGTCAAACCATCCTCCTGCTTCCCAACGTCATCCCTCCTCCACCTCTCCCCAGCCATCCATAAACCCGGCTGTTCCCCCTCATCCCTCCTTCCATCCTCTTCCTCCTCCTCCTCAGCAGCATACCTTTTCAGGAAACTCCTCCTCGTTTCTTCCAAAGCCCTCTCTTCCCTCTCTTCCTTACTCTCTCTAGGATTTGGAGGTTGACTTCGAAAAGGATGTGATTCTCGACTCAAATTCCCGGTGGATGATTTCCATCGTCTTGGATAAGCTGCGGGGATGATGTGGGATGTCGAAGTCCACCCTGACGGAGGAGGGGAGAGCGAAATACGGGAAGGTAGTTGTGGAGGGGTCTGAGATGGTGGTCGAGAGAGAGGTAAGAAGGGGTATCTTGGGGCGACAGGGTTCGGGACATCGACTGGTTTGCTTGGGCGAGGGTAGGTCACTGGTTTGTGTGTCATGATTCTGTTGAACAAGGCAGAGCGAATCTGCATAATCAGCTAGTGTCATCAGTGTTGAAACTCGTGACGAAATGTTCAGCTCGGTTATCACTTCAGCCGGGGTGACGCGAAGTGTATGGTTTCGATCGCGGAGGCAAATTCAACAACCACTTCTCGACATTGTTGACGAAGCTCAACGCATGTTGGGACTGCTAGTGACACTAAGAACAGAGACATCCTTCACGCGACACTGAAGTGGGATATGTGCATGGATTTCTCGCCAAGTCTGCCAGAACCGCAGCGTCTGCCAAAGCCCCAGCGTTTCTCGACCACCCGACGCCTATTTGTGCGTGGACTTGATCTTGAAACCTCTCGACTACGCATGACATCAGCGTTCAGCCCCGGGGCCAACCTCATTCTCGCACTCACCTTTCTCCTTCCACGAGCCCTTTCGAACTTCCTACCCTTGCTCGCGATGTACGGCTTACCGCCCTTAAGTGGTCCACCGAAATGCTTGACAGCCTCGCGGTTGTTCCTTTTCCCCCTCAGAAGGACGACGTTCGAGCCGGTCGGAGCACGAACAGCGAGTTGATCGAGAGCGAGGCATTCACCACCCGCTGCGATGATGCGCTCACGAGCGGAAGTCGAGAATCGGAGAGCAGCGATGGAGAGCTTGGGGACCTCAGGGAGACGCTCGTCGTCAAGGATGGTACCGACAGTGACAACGGTCTTGGCGTTCTCGGGGTTGGAGTTGCGGGTTTCTTTGACGATTCGAGAGATGGAGATCGGAGGGCGATTGATCTACGTTAATCAGCGGTATCCTTTCTAGAGAGAATGTAAGGCTCACCTTGCTCATAAATAGCCTCTTGAGGATGACGCGGTTGAAGCGAGAGTCCGTCCTCCTGGCGAGGAAGCGGTACAGCTGAATGCAAATTGGTCAGCCTGAGTGCCTGCTAGGACAACGAATAGGAGTCGCAGGGATTCAGATGATCAGGCGCAAAGCGCTACTCCCGCTGATCCCAATACCGACTCCTCATTACGAGACAAACTCACCTTCACAAGCAAGAGAAGATAGGGGTCCTCCGACTTTGGCGCCTGACGGTTTCCCTTCCTGACATGGTGGTAGCGAAGGTCTATACCCATTTTGCCTGAGAAAGGAGTAGGATGTCAGCGGCGGTCCCCTTCTTGGTTCATCCCGAACACTCCGGTAGCTGAGGAAGACCTTCAACCAGATCTGCGGTAGTGCTCTAGCAGTAGCCTTTTCAGGCAAGACTGGGGGTCGCAGCGGAAGGTATCACCAACTCCCGTAAGTTAGACAGCCCAGCTCCTCCAGAAGTATACATCACCTCTCTCCTTCTTCCGATTCCTCTGTTACCCTTGTAGGATATGACTCACCTCGTCAACTTTCAAGGGCTGCTGAAATCGGAGGAGTCGGCGAGATAGTAAAAGACTAAAGCAAGAGAGTGACGGAAACGAACCCTGAGAGAAGCTCGTGGCACTAAGCTATTTCGGCTTTAGATTAAAGCTCTTACAGCCGAAAAGAGCGGTTTGGGAGATGACGTTAACCTTTTCGCGCCTGACTTCCGCACGTGGCAGCGGTTTCAGAAGTTAGTTGAGTGATCCGTCGTTGACAGCTTCCATTCCTGCATGTTCACATGAAGTCAGGTGGACTTATTCTATCCTGAAATGACAGCGACAGATACTCGATCAAGTCCTGGTCTCAACTCTACTGCCATTCTGAAGTACTGTTTCTGATTCTGAGCCGCTCTACTCCGGGTCCGCCACTCGGTCATCCAACATCCTCACCCTCCTGGCCCACACGCATCCGAGGCACGCCGTTGAGCAATCAACTGCCCGACCCAGCAGCTCCCTCGACAGCAATTCCGCTTCATATCCTGAATTACCCATACACAGGGCAGTCAGCGCAAGCGGGCTGAAGGCTTGTCCTTCCCGCCGCCCGGCCGATGATGCAATGTAAGCAGTCTACGAGCAGTCGGAGAAGGACTGTTACGATCATTGTTCTTGGAACTACCTTATCGATTGTTTTCCCACCTGCTGTGGCCGCCGAAAGCTATAGTATGATCCCCAGGTAAGTCTCTCTCGCTCAATCTAAGACTTTCAGTCAAGTCAGTTGATATGGGTTGCTAGATGGGGTCATGCCTCCACCTTCATCCCTTCTCCACCGGCTCTCTTGATTCAAGGAGGGAAGACCGATCCTACATCCGCTTATACCTACACCTCCTCTCCCAACTCAGGCGACACTATTTTGCTCCCTCTCACATCAGCATTTAACACCTCGTTACCGCCTTTCCTCCTAATGGATGCGGTCAACCCACCAGCACACGCTTGGCATACTCTTTCGGCTCTTGTGGCTGAGAACGGCAACTGGTCGGTACTGAGCTTTGGTGGGGATGGGGGAACGAGCGAAGCTGTGCAGACCCAGGCGGACTCGACATGGCTTCTTTCAGTCCACTCCGCGGGAAACTCCGTCAACTATACCCATGAGCCGACTAGCTGGGCGAATCAGCCGATGAGGAGAATGTACCACTCAACTGCATCATCGGGAAATGGAGGGAGAACCTACATCTCTGGGGGACTCAAGGACGACGGATCAGGGACGACTTTTGCCGATGTCTATCTGTACGACCCGGCCAGTTCGGCTTTCACAGCTCTTCCCGGCCTACCACAAGCGATATACCACCATTCCTCAGTCCTGCTTTCGAATGGCACTCTTATCGTCCTCGGTGGTGTATATACGTCTCCAGTGACGGAAAGCGCAGCAGTCATACCTTTTTCTACTCTATATGTCTTGGATACCACCTCAAACGTGGCGACCTGGGTGACACAGACGGTCGTCGGAAACGTTCCAACGGGAAGAAGAGGCGCCACAGCAGTACTAAACGGCATCGAGACGACGGCTTTTGTTTTCGGCGGCGCCGATGCCGCATTGGCTACGGTATTCGGCGACGGATGGGAGCTGAATCTGTCGAGCTGTACATGGCAGCAAGTGGTGACAGGAGATCAAGGTGGGTTAGGCCGCGACTCTCCCTGCGACTGGCTGAAGTGTTCTGTAGGTGCTGGTAGCCGGTTTGATCATTCTGCTGTAGCTATTGGAGGAGATCAAGTTGCCATCTTCGGTGGTGAGTTTATGCCAATATTTCAGATCTGAGCTGAGGAGCGATTAGGATACGCTACTGCGGGATCGGCTGATGCGGATTTGTACGTTTACGATATGGCGATTAATTCGTGGATCACCTCCTTCACACCACCACAGCAACCAGAATTACCGTCATCGTCCTCGCCATCAGGGTCCGAGTCGAGTGGTACCGCCTCGTCGGTACCCGCGGGAACAAGCGTTACCCCTAGTGGCACTGCTATGAGTGGAACCGAGGCGGAGATGGGGAAGACGGCAGGTCAATCTGCCACAAGACTCACCGCTGCAGATGGCTCGTTGACTGGATCAACAGGTGCTTCCAGTAAGTCTTGCCTGAAAGCTTTGCCCAATACCCCGTTATCTGACTGAAATAGCTGTGGGTACGGTAACCCAGTCCCATACAAGTATTTCGCCGACAAGCGGTGCCGCCGGCGATCAATCCCCTTTATCCTCTGCGCCCATCCGTATTGGACTGGTCCTCGGTATGCTTGCCCTGGCCGGTCTTGTGGCTGGCGGTCTGCTGTATCGACATCGACGTCGGCGGCAGGCTCTCTTGGGACGGTCAACCCGAGGCAGTCCAGCTGAGAAATCTTGCTCAAGTCGGCCATACGGTCCTCGTGAGAAAGGCGGGATTGGACTCATGGAGGATGCCGCGATTGATGGTAGTCCGGCGTTTCATGAGCGGGAGAAGCCGGTCGTTGATCTTGGTATGGGTGCGATAGGATCGAGTCTGGCGAACATCTCCAACAAGTTCGCACGTCAGGCATACAATGATACATACGCCGTGCTTCGAGAGTCGGATGAAGCGGGAGCGAGCGGAATATTTCGAGATCCTACGAGGCGGTTTGGCAGCGGTATCCGACTGGTCGGACCCCGTAGTCCGCCAATCAGAGACAAATACGCCCCGATCCGCCTGAGCCGAGCGTTCTCGCCTTCTAGGGACTCACGAATCGACATTCTGCGGGACGAGGATTCCCGCAACTTCGCGAAGAGACCGGAAGTGGACTGGGTACTGCCGAGTGACGATAGCGAGGGGCAATGGAAACCGGCACATTCCCTTTTGGGCGGACAGAGGGATATTGCCGAGGAAGACGATCCATTCGACGATGATGAGTCGCTGCGCCCGCCGATGAGAGGTGGTCCTGTTCCAACACCGCAAGGCTCGAGATCGGATCTTGACCCGTTCGAGGATATCCCCAGGCATCGAAATAGCTTCACCGAAGCATCGGGATCGCGATCAGTGACAGTCCCACTCCCCGCTCTCTCGCGTTCGGATCACTTGGACCTTGACATCTTCCTCGCTCCTCCTCTCGAAGGTCGTCAGGAGTCGGGTATCTCCCTTCCGCGATCTCTTCGATCCATGCAATCGGGAACTACTTCCGATGCCGAGGAAGGCATTGTCCAGCATGCCCAGATTGGCTCTCATCATAGGGTGTCCCTGATATCTCCAGTCGAGACAGCGTGTCTCCCAATTAAGCGGAGCGAATCTTTTTTTCGTCGCATGACCGCAGGAGGGATCTCGTCCCTTCTCTCTCGTCAGGTGACTTCGCCTCAACAACAACAACAACAACTCGACATTCGTGATCCGGCACCTCTTCCGACACTCTGGCAGGTGAAATCGCGTGAGGACCTGTCGTACCTTTCTACTAGCCTGGGAGTCGAAGCCCTGCAACCGCCTCAGCCATCACATGGAAAGGGGCTAAGCCTGTCAAGCCTGCAATCTGCCAAGTCGATGCGTAACATGGTCATCATGCAGCGCGAAGCGACGATCAGCTCCATCGAGACGGAAGCGGTGATCGAGACGGCGTCACCTCTGCTGCTGGAAACAGAACGACCAGAAGGGGCAGGACATCATCGTCACGGCCTGACGATGGGGACGGAGACGCCTGGATCGATCGTTTTCAATGGCGCTGCATTCGCAAGTCCCGTAAGGCTTCCAGTTCCGAATGCCGGTCCTAGTCGACCTACTTTGGACCCTTCACCGCCAATGGAAGCGGAAAGCAGCCCGTCTCCGCTCCTCGCACCTGATCGACCTCCTTCGACTCCCACAAGACAGGTCCCGCTGCCTCCGACAGACTCGCCCGTCCCGAGCCCACTGCTCAGTCACCGTAGGCCGGTGCGTGATGTCGTCAATTCGATCAACAAGCGAGCAAGCGCCACTCCTCTCAGCTTGTTCTCACCGGAGAGTCAGTACTCGCCCGCTCCAATCTCGCCTCAGACAACGGGGAGGAGTGGTAGCACGACGAGACCATCGACGATATACGAGGCAGTGAGACGATCGCCTTTGACGGTGACGAACCCAGATTGGGGAGGAGGACGGCCAAGTAGCACGAGCGAATGACGTCTTAGCCATGCTGGAGATAATATTAGAGGAATCGGAACTAAATTATCATTGTAGAAAGTGCTTTGTGTACACGATTCCAGTGTATTACCAAAGACCCATAGCAGATGCGTACTATATGCATACATGATCCAGCTACTCCGCGCCAACCTTCATTCCCATAGCACGCAACTTCTCGCTCAACTCCCTCTCCTCCATACTTCCACTCCCTCTCCTAGATCCCTGACGATGATAACGCTGAGCATTTGGCGTTTTGACGGAAGGAAGTTGAGGCGGTGCGGTACGTATTGGTGTGGAGGGACGAGCCGGTGATCTGGCAAGTATGGTGGGCAAGCGAGGTAGCGGAGATAAGATCGGGAGGGGTGAGATGGGTTTCGTCGGTGAGGTGAGGGGTGACGGGGAATTGATGGAATTGGATAAGAATAATAACGGTGCGAGTTGAGCTTCCTCCACCTCCTTTCTCGCCATCCATTTCCGCCGTACCATCTCCCAATCATCCATCCGTCTCCCTAAGCTTCCTGGTGAGAAACCGATCACCCGTCCTCGAGTCCCTTCGAGTTCTTCAGAGGGTAGCACCAACTCATCCGTCCGTTCTGTCCGTTGGAGTTCATCCTTTTCCGGCGGAGAGGAAGTGAAGACGACCTTGAGCGATTTGGAGACGTAGAAAGCTTTCCCTCTGTAAGTGTCCACACCAGGTAGTGGGAGACCGGGGAGTGTAGGAGTCGGACATCGTGAGGACGCGGTCGATGCCGAGCCAGATTCGGAAGCCCCTTTCCGACGTCGGGTCGTGGATGAATCTCGTACCTTCTTCTCCTGTACATCCGTATGGGCTGCACAGGTGAATCGCAACTGGAGGGCATATCTTAACGATTCCCGGCCGTTTCCTGAAGTCGACTGAACATATGTCCGTTCCCTCGCGAGAAGTCTACCTCCTACCGGCAGATTACGCAGATCGTATGGTACGAGGAAGACCTTGAGCGCCTGAGTAGGGGTTCTCACGAGTACCTGGAGTTGACCGACAGGTGCGACTAGATAGCCGGGATGGGGAGGGGGTGGATGATCATTGGGAACAGGTGAAGATTTGGAGTACGAGTCGAAATAATGCTTTTCGAGATCTACCGTCCCCACCCAAGGGGTTTGAGCCGCTCCTTTACGGGAGGCAGTGCCTGTACTGGAGTTCGGATCTTCGAGGTCATAGTACGTGGCTGAGAAAGGGACGATCAGATGTCTCGGGCACCGGAGCTCCGGTGGACACGACTTGCCCTTCCCCAAGGCTCCGAGATGAAGGGTAAATCCTGATGTCGAAGTCGATGGAAGGGAATGCGGTGCATGCGCATGGGACATGCGGGAGTGAAGGAGCGAGAGGGGATACGAGCCGAGTAAGGGATGTGATCGGGAAAGAGGAGGAGATGGGCTGGTATTGGATATTGGATTTGCTGTCGAGGTAGCTGTTGGGGAGTTGGGTGTCATGGGGGATAAGGAGGATCGAGGGATATGGGTGGATGCTCGACGAGGAGTAGCTTTGAAAATCGGACGAGGGCAGCCATCGTATGGATGGTGTGAGGGAGAGGGAGTCCGAGAGGGATAGTAGACCGGTGGGTTGGCGAGAGGTGATAGCCGAAGCTGGAAAGCTGTCCCTCGTGTCAGCTGAAAGGAGCTCCGTATTATCGAATCCGCTTACCCGGAGAGAAAGTTGTGAGCCCCTGGCCCGGTCCAATATACATCATCTCCAGGAGTAACAGTTCCTCATGGGGCAACGGTACGGGCTAAATCTAAATCCACGGAAGGATATGATTGAATGGGCGGAAGGATGTTGCGCTGGTTTCAGATTGAACCGAACAAGGGGTGGCCAAGCATGAGCGAATCTGAAAGGCAAGAGGAACGGAACAAGCAGGGTATTTGGAAGCATACACGTCCAGCGCAATACTTCCGAAATCAGATCGTGACGCCCAAGGTGTAGATATGAGTAAGGAAGACACGGACGGATACTGGTTCAGTCGATGATGACGACCTCTGAACCGGAAAGATCCCGGATGAGATACCGGCAACTAAAAAAGGGCAATCGCGTGGATCTGTGGCGGGGTGGCCGGGGGAGATAATCGTTAAGCAGGATGTTCAGAACCCCGGTGCTATATGCATTTTGGCCTACGTCTTTTCGAGCAGCCCAAGCGATGAAGACAGATTACATTTCCCTTCCATTTGTTTTTGGTTTTCATCCGCAGACACCCCATCAAGCAGATCCATCCCCAATATACCTCGCCTTCACTTTCCTTCCGTTCAGTCCCTTCGCCGTGACAACCTGAGTATCTCCCGGGAAGAGGTCGATACCTTGATCACTCCATTTGCACTCCTCCCCTTCGACATCTAGGACTATCCCCTTGATCGGCTTCTCACACTTCAGTGTCACCTCATCGCCATCGACCGAGATATCCAGCTTAGGTTCAGGGAAGATGAGGTATTTCCAGGGTTCGGGCCAGTTACTGTACCGCGCGAGGATAGTGCCGTCGGTGTCAAGGAGACGAGCTTGGACAACGATGGGTTTGGGCACTTGACCGTCGGTTGTTCGGATGGGTTGATCGGGAACGTCACCTTTCCATATCTCGGTTGATGAGTTCGGAGCGAGGGTGACATCGAAGTCGCGGCGGCCCACTTCGCCTGCATCAAGGTCAAAGGAGACGAGCTCGATTTTCCCCTTTTTTAAGGAGAGTGTGGAGTTACAACCCCATATTTGGATCTGCTAGGGTGTCAGCCTTTATGAGCTGCGGTGCGAAGCAAGCGAGAAACCTCCTGTCGAATATCGAAGACAGCAATCGTGGGCTGCCTCTTCTGCTGCTTAATGTCTTTCCGAGCCATCTGGAGCGATGTCAGCGACACTATCGACATTGACGAGGACCCTCACCCCGACAGTGTACGGCCGCAGCTCACGAGCGATCGCAAAGTATGCGGGTCTACGAGGATCAGCCTAGTACCGGGCTCACTATACGATCACTTACTTAGGACGGAGATAGTAATCGCAGATAGCCCATGAAACACATGGCCAGCAATCGTTGATCTGACTTTGTCAGCCATGCTTGCAGTCGCTCTCCAGCGCAACCCACCTGCCACACAAGTGCTCCAGCGGTGTACTCCTTCCCCTTTCCGCGCCATTCTCGTCTCCATAATCTACCCCACGATCAGCTTCAAAACCCACTACATTTCGGTCAGAAGACGGCACTGACCTGTAAGCCGTAGCCAGACATTCCGCTTGCATGATCTGGGTGTAGTAGATGTAGCTCTCCATATCGAAGGCATGTCGGAAATTCTCCATCAAATACAGCTCGATGCGCCTTTCGAATCCATCCTAGGTTGTTGAATGAGTAAAAGTTCAATCAACTTTTTAGCCGCTCACCGCTTTGTTGTGGTTCACAGACACTCGTGACTGCGGGAACAGCTGTGTCTTGTCATCATCCCACTCCTGTACAGTCCGCATATCCGGGTATCCCTGCATCCCAAACTCCCTGTTCAATTAGCACAACTCGACTGGGATGAACATACGAGACGAATCGCCCGGCCAGCTTATCCCAGTTGGCCCAAGGCTCCTGTGTTCCGTGCCATACATTCCATTGATGGATATCGCCAATCGTTGGATCTCGAGAGTTTCCCCCGCCGTACGGACTGCTGCGGTGGTAGTGGATGTTCGAGAGTCGCTCAACGACTTCAGGTAGGATGACCTCGTAAATCTGTCGTCTGAGAGGGGATCAGCTTAGGCTAGGAGAAGAAGTCGGTGCTTACGCTGGGAACTTGGACTTCATGTACTGCCCGGAGTTGTCGCTGTAGTCCATGACACCGAGAGATTCCCCAACTTGGTAATCCTCATTGTTCCCGGCAAAGATCACGACACTCGGATGGTTCCGTAAACGCTGGACGGCCTGTTCCGCCTCCACCTTGACGCTCGCATTGAGCTTGTCGTAAGATGGGTACTGCGGTTGTCAGCCGGACTAGAGCGAGATGGGGAAGGAAACCTACCAGTCCGCAGCCGAACATGAAATCCTGCCAAACGAGAATACCAAGCTCGTCACAAGCACTGCCTTGTCAGTGCCGCATCCACCGCGGCAGCCTTCCACTCACTCGTACAGCGCCTCATCCTCGTAGATCCCACCTCCCCAGACCCTCAACATGTTCTGGTTCCCCTCAATCTAGCGAGAGTCAGCCGATATACCCAAACCTATGTGACTAGCTTACCAGGAGCTCCACCCACTCCCGATACCTTTCCGGCTTAATCTCTGTCAAGAAGTTGTCTGCCGGAATCCAGTTACTTCCACCACAAAATACCCGCACTCCATTGACCTCGAACAAGAAGGTCGTCCCTTTCTGACCTTCGAGTTTCTCCTGGATGACTTCGGCATGTCGGAATGCGACGCGAGTGCTGGAAGTCGAAAGCTCTGTTCCGTTCTGCGGGATGTTAGTCAGGCAATCAATCCATGCGGCTGAGCGTACCTTATCAAGCAAGGTGATCTCGAGGTCGTATAAGGGCTGCTTCCCATATCCAACAGGGTACCAACCCTCCACGGCTCCTCCATCCAGATACCAATTCAACGGATCCTTCCCAGCCTGTAAAGTCGCCTCCTTCACCACCTTCCCCTCCTCCGATTTCAAGACGACCTTCAAGTTGTAGTCCTCGGTCGGGATTGGTGGTTGAGGTGCGACGTCCAATGTGCCTTTGAGAGTAGCTTGGATGTATTTGGGTCCGATGAGATCGGTGTCGACACGAATATCCTTCAGCCGGTAGGTGTAGGTCTCGAGGTGGATAGGACCTGAGTAGATCGCTCAGCCACGCGTCAAAACACAGACTACAGACTTACGCCATGGGCCGACAGTCATGATAATCGGTCCCTACGGGTATCAGCTATTGCAATACCAGCTGAACTCGAGCTCGCTCACCCAGTCCCAACCTGAAGACTCTGAATCAGCTCAAATATCGTTCGTACCGAAGTCAGACCTACCCCATCCATACTGGGCCTTCCTCGAATACAGCCTCCCGCTATCACCGTTCCCTACGAGACACATCAGCTTAGCCCGGACCTATTCTATAAAGACATACAGCACGTCATCACACCTCCATTCGACGCCTCCTCCTTCTTGGACTCCAACCAAGGCGAATGAAAGGTTAGGACAAGGTGGTTGTTCCCTGCCTTCAGCAGAGATTTGCACCCAAACCGGTGAGATTGAAACATGTTATCTGTAGTAGCCAGATGTTTTCCGTTCTGTCCCGTTGGTCAGCTCAATAGGGCCGAAGAGGGCGAGGCGGCACGTACGACGGAGATATCACAGTAGGTGTCGAGACCCTCGAACACTAGATCCGCCTCAGGTTCCGCGATCTGTAATGAAGATACCTCGAACTTCGTCCGGAACTGCCAATCCGCCTCAGCGATCCCTAAAAGTCAAGTCCATCAGCCCATGTCCCTTAGCCTGTGGTGAGGTGAAGAGGAAACCAACATTGTATATCCCATTCCGCAAGCCCTTTGTAAGGATCCGGAATCTTCCCAAGCTTGAGTAAACTCGCTTGTACAGATGTCGGGACAGAACATGGGTTCCAAGATTCGGTCGTCTTGGGGATATTAGCGGATGGGAGTTGGGTGAATTCCCATGAGTCGGAAATGGTAGTCTTCGTTGGCATCTTGTGGCGATGACCTCACTTGAACGGCTAGTGACCGTAGATACCAGGACTCTTTTTGATAAGAAGGGCGAGGCAGCGGTTCAAGGTCGCCTGATTTGTACCGGACAGGAAATGAGCCGGAGGAATGAACCGAGCTATATTGCCCGGATTGCTATTGCGGAGGCGGACCGGCTTTAATCCGGCGCTTATTGTTGTGCTGGAAGCGATAAGAGGCGGTTGTAGATCTTACCCTGCTGGTCGCATGGCGTAATTTACCGTTGCATGCATTACACGATCACCACAGTGGGGATTAGGGGTCTGGAGCTGACCGCAGGGTTTGACGAGGTGCCAAATGCTTCAACAGATATTGATCACCCCGTCCTAATGAAATAAATTTTGAAAGTCTGCAGCACCTGTCAGGCGGATTTGAGAACTCCTTTTGCACTCGACTCTTGCAAAGAGTTGAACTGGATCCCCGTTGATCGACTCTGCCCATACTTTCAAGGGACTCGGCATCCGGATGACAAGGTAGGGCATTGTGCATTCGCCCTCCGGAGAACAAGGTATCGCATTGTGCAGGGTATCGCCCTCCGCCCTCCCTTTACCGCACAGGCACATTCCCAAGCCCTCTCAATGCGTCCTCCTGCTTGACATGTGACCGTACCTGCCTCTCCATCTCCGCGTTGATAGCCCATACCCATCGATCCCGCTCTATCTGCCGTTGGGGACTATCAGATATACGGCATTAATTCGCAAGAAAAAAAGCGGACCTTCGATCTCGCACGAAAGATCAGCAAGACCGGTGGTTTCTTGCTCAGCGGCGGAGGTAGGAAAGTCGCGTCGGGATCGATAGTCCACGGATCAGTCCGCTCTCTTCCCCAACTCGATGGGGCAGCGGACAGTCGAACGCAAAAGGTTGTATCCTCTGCGCCATCGGTACTCTGAAGACATTAGTCGTGGTTTCCCTAGAGACAGAAGTCAACCCACCTGAAGACCATCTTGGTAAACCCGGGTTCGAGTACTCAAAAGGTCTTCTCGAACAGCTTCATGCAGCTCTTCCTGCGCCAACATGCCCGAGTACACCTACAACTTATAAGCCGAGCCTTAAATCGTAGTGACGTGCTCGCTCACGTAAGCTCCAAACAAAGGATATCGGTTCGTCCGCTGATGGAAAACCTGCTTGCTCTTGACCTTGAAAGCGACCAAACATCCGCCGGTCAAGACGACATGTCGAGCACTGACTCCCTTATCAGCACAACCCCACGCTATGCCGGGAGCAACTAACCGGAACTTGCTCCACGCGCTCTTCTTCATGAACAGCCTGCCGGAAAGACATACAGCTCGACATCCCTGGATCGTGCACCACTCCCATATGTCCGCTAACAGATTCTCGTTCTCGTTACTGATATCGCTTCCGACGAAGGGGTCTTCCTTGGCGTGTATAGCCATAGCATCCATCCGCAGTCGAGCGCTGATAAATATTCAGCACTGACTAGCAAAGTAAGATATGATTCGACCCACTCTACGCGGTGCCTCCTGTTCCAATACGCTTTGAGGTCATTCAGCTTATCCACCCATTCCTTCGCATCCTCCGGCGAATACGCTTCGAATACCGTGGGTCCGCCATGACTTAATACCACTTCGAATGACCTGTCCAACATTTTCCCGTGTCGCTGACGATCGCTCCCATCCGCAAGTGACCGTGTATCCATCGAGGCGGCATTGGAGGTCTCAACGACAAGCTTGACACCTGTCACGTCCCTTAGATCCACGCAACCCGCTGAATGCTCGATGAACCTTGCCATGCGATGATGTTCGTTACCAAGGAATATCTGGTGTATTTCGGGGAATAGGTCGGCAGGGGTGGAAGCCTCTTTGGCGGGTTTCGTAGGGGGATATGCCGCGCGCATGTTTGCGATGAAGAGATTGCCTGGAGATCAGCTTAGGACATACCACAAGACCCACCATCTTGAGTTGTGATGTAAACATGCTCTTTCGGCGAAGTGCCGCTCTTATGTCGGATGAGGTAGCCTTCCACCCCTGAAGGCTCCTCGATAGTAGACCCATCTTCAAGGCGGATCGAACGAGGTTGATGTCGAGCTGGACGGAGCTGAAGCGTCCGCGGATACCGCTCAGCCTAAGCCAAGTCAAATCGTAATCACAGTGTGGACATGTCACCGACTTACCCCAACTTTAGCGATGCCCACCAGCACCGCCCAGTCTCGTGCTCTTCCCTTGACAGTAGTACGATGTGCCACCCAATCCAGCGTCCCATCACTTCCCTTCCACGCCAACTCCAAATCCAGCTCGCCGTCCTCCTCAGTACGCTGATCCAGCAAATCCTGCACATCTATCGCCTTCCCCATCATCTCCCAGCAGGTCTTGATGGTATTCCTCGTACTCATCTCGCGGCAGACTTTTTTGCTTCCTGTCATATCCTCGTCTTCCGGTATGATCAATCGAATCGACGTCAACAAGGCCGGTACGTTCACGTCGATTCGACGAGGTAGCTCACAGCCTAAGTCTCGCCATAGTTCCCAGTACCAGTCCAGTGCACGGGACCGTTCCCCAATCTTCATGACGAAGACGTGAGATCCCTTCCGACCCCGCTTAAGCCATTTTGCCTGCTTCGATTGCGACACTCGGTTCTTCATCGTATCGGATCGACTGTTGTTGGAATGCAGGATACGATCCACGTCATCTTGCAGCCTCCCGGCGGACGTCGTCAGGGAAAGGGTCATGTCTGTGTCGTTGAAGATGGAGAGGGTCGTGCGGTAGGGCAGGAGGGGGACAACAAAGCAAAGTCGTTTCTGGCCCCGGATACGTTCCATGAAAGGCGTATCCTAGGAGAAGACATGGGCTTGGCTCATACAACTGAGGGCAGACTTACCCAGTCCTGGTAGAACTCCACTCTTCCTTTCCGCCAGACCACAATAAACTCCTCGAAAGGCTCCATCCTGTCGCATGGATTCCGTCTCTGCGCTGTATCATTCAGCGCGAGGTCCTCAAGTCTAAGAGAAGCCGCACCTGGCTGGCCTCATCGAAAATGCCGATATCCTCATCTCGATGATGACCAACATGCACAAGCATTCGGTCTGCCTGGATCAGCTCATTCGACGATCGTCCAGAGAAATACCACTCACCCCGCATGATCACCTCACCCGGCAATATATCCTCTTCTTGCTCTTCATTATCCTGGTCATTGTCCATGGCTTCTTCAGCAGCACCCGCACTCGTGCCAGCCGCATCGTTACCTTCCCTCGCTAACACAGCTTCCGGATCCGCCGGGGCTTTATTCCCTCTTCTCAGCGGTTCCTCATCATTCTCGTGGGCTGCGATGTACTCAGGTGAGCCAACGGGAAAATGCACAGTCTTGGCTCGACTCGTGTCATGATCGAGGCCGTTATTGCCGTTTGAAATCGGTTGAGTGACAGAGGTGGAGGACCGGATGACCTCGCTGGGAGATTTCCGGATGGCGCTTTTCAGTCTTTTCTTCAGACTCGAGGGGTTCGTCTTCGCGTCCGGGGAGACTTCATGGAGACCGATTGTGGCCTTGCCCTTCGATCCTTGTCGGCTGTGAGCATCTTGATCATCCTTCTTCGCTCCTATGAGGGGAAGCATCGAAGAGGTCTGCGAGTCGCGAATTTTGGGATCTCGAGGGGTTAAGGCGGGTGAAGGAGATCCAAGCGGGGACGGTTCCATATCATCCCCCAGGTGATAACCATTCCCATTCGTAATCGGGATGGTGAGCGCTGGTCTCGAGGGTCCCGCGATGTCTGATATCTCCGTTCGGGCTGTGACGAAGGTCCCAAGCGTGCTTCGCGAGGGGTTCGAGGGTCGTTGTGGTGGGACTGCTGTCTCCGAAACCGGCTGGTCCACGAACCCATCCGGAGCGGCTGTATCGTCACTCGCAGACCTTGAAGCCTTGAGGAACTCTCTGCCTATATCGAAGCTCACCCCTACCCAAACATCTTTCCGCTTCTTCTTTTTCTTCTTCCGCCTCAATCGATGCCGTCCATCCTCCTCATCGTCATCGTCATCGCTATCATCCTCACCATCTGACTTGAGGTCCACATCCTCCTCGATATCCTCTCCATGCTTCCCTCTACGTCGTATCCGGATCTTCTGCACCGCTTGAGCGACACTACCCCGCCTAACCTGATCCACCAAATCCTCATCATCCCCTCTTATCCGCCTCAAAGCTCCTTTCCGCATAGTCCGAAACCTTCTCCTCTTCTCAAGCAGTTCCTTCGAATTGACGACATTCTCGGGCATAGGACCGAGAAACCGTCGAGGGAGGACATGGGTACCGACGTGTGAAGCGGTGGTGACGATAGCCGGAGATGGCTTGTGGGTGATGAACTCCCGGACGGTTTGTGCGGTACCATCATTCGGCTTGTTCGGGTTGAGCTGGGTGTTTCGGGCATGACCTGCAGATGGGTTCTGCGCAACGGGAGGCATGGCTCACTGCGGCCATGTACAACTCGGACTTAGGAGAGATCACCGGCGGTCACACCAAAGGTGACGCATCAGTTCGTGACCGACCCAATCAGCAACCCACCACGTGACCAGGCGCAGCCGAGATCTATCCGGTCACCCGGTCGTTTGCCCGAGTACAGTACTCGAGTAGTGAACTGATGGATCTCGAGTGCTCAGTCATCGAATGGACAGTATCATCCACCTCGCACACGCGTGGCCGAGCACCGAACACCAAGTCTCAACTGAACGAATCAATTTCTCATTGACATCAACCAAGGAAGACCGGACAACATGCACGCTGTCCTTCTCGGTGCCTCTCGTGGGATAGGATACTACACAACACTCAACCTCCTCTCCTCCCCGTCCGCCGAATGGACATGCATCCTTCTCCTCCGCAAGCTGGCGACTCTTGAATCCGACGAAAAACTCCAACCGCACATCGATTCCGGTCGACTCAAGCTCATCCAAGGAGACGCTACGAACGAGTCGGATGTCGGGAAGCTGTTTACAGGTCACGTCGACCTCGTCGTCACTTCAGTCGGTACGCTACTCCATCTGATTGATTGTATTCCTAGCTCATATCTGGAAAATCAGGTGGTTCACCTACTATCACTCTACTAGGAGGAATCAAACTCGACCAACCTGAAGTCTGTACCCTCGCGACGCTCGCTCTTTTGCGCGTCCTCAAAAAACTCCCTGGACCCTTACCAAGGGTCGTCGCAGTCAGCTCGATGGGTATAGGCGACAATCACTGGTGTATGCCTCTGCCCATGCGTGTGAGTACCCAACGGGGTCCTCTTCGCTGCGCTTCATCACCAGCCGACTTCAGGGGACTGACGGGTGGAACAGCTCTTCTACTCATGGCTACTCCGCAAACCTCACTTCGACAAAGAAGGTCTCGAAGCGCTCTTTCTCCGTGCCTCCTCAAACCACCCATCCTCATCGACCATCCATCTCCCACCGACCCATTTCCTCGAACCCGAAAAATTCTCCTCGATCACAGAAGGTTTTCTACCGGAACTGATCATCGTTCGACCTGCTTTGCTTACGGGTGGGGAAGAACCTGCTCTAGGGAGGGAGAAGACGAAGGTCGGCGAGGAGGTCTATACGTATACTGTCAGGAGGAGTGAGATTGGACGTTTTATCGCCGAGGACTGTGTACCTGGACGAGATGATTGGGTTGGGAAGTTGCCTGTGGTTGGGTATTAGGGCGTGAAGACGCTGGAGTGGTCACTGTTTCCCCGTCCTACCACTCGGGTCTACTTTTATCATAGAGATAAAGTGAGATTTCGTTGTATGGCTCGGTCCAACTTGTAACAGAGAATAGTTCTTCCTTGCACGGCTCAGTCAACGTATAATAGAGATGCAATCAGGTGTTTTGCCATGAATACATTTCAGATCATGTATATCTACCTATATGACCTCCTTTCCCTTCTATGATGCATTGAAGTTCGCAGCAATCGGTGTCGGCGGCTCAATCTCCACAGTCGGTGCGAAGGGCGTTGTGAAAATGCCCAGGGTTGGAGGAGATCGAACAGACTCTTTTCGTGCATGTGAAGGCGCAGCTTCGGTTCTCGTGACCGTCGAACGTTCCGGAACGCTTTCCACCTCACCCTCGGTCTCGCCCTCTCCACGAGTCCCGCCTCCCTCCCTCTCATCTTCCTGCCCAACAGGTCTCGCCAACCCCCTCCTGACATCCGCTTCATTCCTCCTCCTCTCATCATCGACCTGTTCCCAAGTTGGCGGAGGTGCATCTCCCGCCGTTTCTCCCTCTGGCGTCGTCCCAGGTTGTGCAGCCGAACTCCTTCTCCTTCTTCTCCCAACTGGCGGCTCACCGAGTTTCACTCCTACCAAGTTGACAGCCTCCGGCGTACTGATATACCTCATCTGATCATCGCTTAGTCCTGCTCGAGGAATATCGAACGAAGCTCTTAAAGCCGTATTGGGCACCGGTGAAGAGATGTTGAGCGAGTGTGTGGAAGCCCAAGGTGATGAGATCGAGGAAGTCGTCAACGTCTGAGTGGACAAGCGAGATGTCTGTGGTTGGAGGAGCAGAGATATCTGAGATCCAGGACGTTCAGACATAGGTCTTGGATTTCGTGGCGCCCGGAATGATCCACCAGCACGAGCGAGGAAATCACGGATGGTAGATCCTCGTTGAGGTGGTGCTTGACGAGGAAGCGGAACGTCAGCTTCAGCTTCGACATCGCGGAGGATTTCGGGCGATGACATGGCTTCGAGGTACGTTGGTGCTTCACCCCATCCTCGTCGCGTGAGAGAACCGATAGAACCGATTGCGCGGCTCAGGGTCGACCCGACAGGAGCAAAAATAGGTGCAGCAGGTGTAGTGGGACTGGTGGGTCGCTCGACTTCCTGTATACTGTCGTCCGGCGTCTCCTCACGAGCTGAGCGTATACTTCGCCTCGCAGCGACACTTCTTCCACTTCCAGAACGGGTGACTTCCGCAGCTAAAAGAGCTTGATCGACTGCACCGGAGATGTCTCCTTCCCCGTCGTCCGAGGGGTCTTCATCGGCTTCAGATATACTCGTCGCAGAGCGTTGCCTTCTTCCCATCAGCATAGGTATGGATGTAAACGTTGGACCCTTGTCCTCACCTGACAAGCACCAGTTCCTCATCCCCCGCATCCTTGCTGTAAGCCGGTAAAGTCCTAACACTATGCCCACTCTCCGTCCGTCTAGGGTTCCTCCGATTCCGTCTCCCCCCAGCTCCAGTAGTAGCAGTAGCAGTAGCAGGTGCGGGTGCTGTCCTAGTCCCAGCTGTTCCGCCAGTGGTCGGCGCGTTCGAAGCGAGTTGTTCAGCTGTGATCGGTTGACCAGTTCGGGGTTGGGTGGTCCCTTTCGCCCAAGCGCTGAGCTGTCTTCGGAAACGGACCTGAAGTACATGTTAGACAGTGCAAGGGTTTGATATGCGCTCTCGTAGGGGCGGACTCACGATGATTGCTAGAATCAGACCACCGCCAAGACAGACACAGAGAGCGATGATGGCTGGAATGGGTATGCCGCCATGGGAGGATGAGGACGAAGATGATGATGATGATGATGATGAAGCGGGGGATGATGGTAGAGGACCAGGGATTTGACGAGGGAGGAGAGGGTGTGTTGGTGACGGCAATGCGATGGTCGGGTGGAGATATTTGAGCGCGATGAAGAGGAGCGTCGTCGTCAGAGTGAAAGGCAGCATGACGATGGAGGAGAAGGGCAACGAGGATGATACTGGATCTCAATCACGGAAAACGCCGAGACGGATAGTGTGTCTACACGGTGAAGCGAGCTAACAATGCGGAGAAGTGAAACGTGCTCAACCCTCACACACAGCCTTCGTCATCAAAGGATCGTCAAGTCGATCTATCTATCGTGAGCGAGGATGATGAGATGGACGCGAGTCGCAGACTTTTCACAGGACATGATAGTGAACCGCTAAGTGCCGCCGAAGGGGAAGCGGTGTCTCGATTAATAACAGCACTGCCCGGGTTCCGAGCGTTCTGTGTGCCGTGCCTACCGTCTGTCGGCCTTGGCTGGCCAGGTCATTTTCACCTGTTCTTTATTAGAGTGCCCAGAGGCAGGCGATGCGTAATGATACACAGTCCAGTCGAGAATTCCACACCGTAGCACGGAGTGAGATCCAATTCGACTCGTTGTCGCGGACAGGGCGCGTCAGTAGAGGGTTTCCATGGAAGTCGCGCCTCACCGCCTCGGAAGCGATTTAGACCAACTTGATGACATAGATGCATACAACTTTGATCATGATGATGCTACACTGGACCCAAAATTTCCCACTCATTCGACATCTCCGTACAACCTCACCCTGCAAGCTCGCGGTAAGCTATGATCTCGAATCAGAAGGGGGACTCACGCAATGTTCATCGCCTGCAGCTCCTGGAACAGCAACTTCGCAGCGTAAGGAATGTAGACCTGAGAGATTTGCGTGCTATTCCTGCACACCGAGCAATGAAACTCCTGCTTCTTCAGGTTGGCAATCGCCATAAGGCCGCACTGTGAGCTGTTGTCAGCGCTGCAATCGATGCCGTACAGATCACACACCTGGTCGCAGACATGTATCCGGAAGCCATCGGACGAATCATACATCCTTTCCTTCAAGAATCCTGCGATCCCGTGCGAGATCATGCAATCCCGCTGCTCAATGTCAGTATCAATCATCTCGAGCTTGCGTCTCACTAACCTCCATTTCTCCGAAGCGGAGACCGCCATCTCTACTTCTCCCCTCGACTGGCTGCCGGGTAAGGATTTGGAGAGGTCCACGAGCTCTAGCGTGGATTTTATCGTCCACCATATGCTTCAACCGCTGGTAATACGTTGGACCGAAATAGATTTGAGCTTGAAGCTTGCGGCCAGTGTGCCCATGGTACATGACTTCGAGTCCGCGAGATTGAAAGCCCTTTTGCCGGAGCAATGATGAGACGGATTCAACTGTGAGCTCCGTGAATGGCGTCGCGTCTCCTTCGGAACCGGTCAGAGTAGAAAGCTTGGATAGAAGACATTCGACCAAATGGCCAATGGTCATACGAGACGGGATGGCGTGAGGATTTATGATGATATCGGGGGTGATACCGTCTGCAGTGAATGGCATATCCTCTTGACGATACGTAATCCCGATGGTTCCCTTCTGACCGTGGCGTGAAGCGAATTTGTCGCCGATCTGAGGAACTCGAGTGGATCGTACACGGATCTTGACAAACTTATGTCCCTCGCCGTTGGTCGTGATCATTACCTGATCAACCACGCCCTGCTCGGTGGACTTCAATGGAGTCGAGACGTCTCGCTTTTGGTGCAAAGACGTTCGCTGTCCAAGCTCTTCAGAGTCCGCCGGAAGGGGCGCAGTCTTGCCGATAATGATGTCGTCGCCATTCACATTCGTGGCTGGAGCGATCAAACCATCCGCCTCAAGCTTCGCGTAGCGGTCACTTGATCCGTGCTTTATGCGAAGCGTGTCAGAGCGATCCGGCTTTTCGATCGTCTCAGTCTTCTCCATACCTCTCGTTTGTTCCGTGTCCGTATATGATCGGTAGTAGAGCGATCGGAAGAGACCGCGGTCAATCGAGGACTGATTCATGATGACTGAATCCTCCTGATTATAGCCTGAGTAGCACATGATCGCTACAATGGCGTTCTGACCAGCCGGGAGCTCCGAGAACTTGAGATACTCCATTGGTCGGGTTGTCGCGAGGGGCTTTTGCGGGTAATAAAGCACGTTTGCCATGGTGTCCATCCGCAACTGATAATTGGTTAAGTGGACGCCCATCGCCTGCTTCCCCATGGCTGACTGGTAAGTATTCCGCGGGGACTTCACGTGAGCTTAATCGTGGACTGTTGTACGCACCTGATTGTGGTCAGGGAAGGGAATAATACTGCCACATACGCCAAGGATCATTGATGGATGGATCTCCATGTGCGTGTAATTCTGCGACCAGTTTGTTGACTTGACCCGAGCAGCTGGGTCAAAAGACTCCATGTTATGAGCTGCCCGGGCCTTAACAAGCTGCTCTCTACCACCCATCGTTCTCGCGTTGTCAAGATCATCGGACGTCATCGCGACCAAGATCGTCTCCTCCTCCGCGGCGTCGACGTATTCGATGATGCCGTCGTTCAGGAGCTGAGTCCAGGCGCCGCCGTCTGGCGCGGCGTCATCGCCCTCCATCATTGCCTCTATCCGATCGACATGCTCGCGCTTGAGTCGAGGGGTCTGGGAATGCTGGTCGACGATGAACAATGGCCGACACACTCGGCCGGCATCGGTGCAAAGGCGTAATTCGCGCTCCCGAATGTCTCGCACAATGCTAACCTCTTGTTTGAGTTGGCCACCTCGCCGCATCTGAAGCAGATTCGCGTGGAGAGTCGGAGCATCCCGATGGATCCCCATCCACACACCGTTCACGAATACTTTCGTGGCAGTCGGAGCGTGTATATATTCCGATTGATCTTCGAGGCCCCACTCTTCTAAGAACTCCATGACGGGTGCTGAATACGAACCGACCGAGGTGTATGACATCAATGCCAGATTTTTCACAAGCCCACAAGCGGCTCCCTCGGGCGTTTCAGCGGGACAGACCATGCCCCAGTGGGTATTGTGGAGTTGACGGGGTTTTGTCGCTTTGCTTCCACGATCGATAGGAGTGTTTGTCCGCCGGAGGTGGGAGAGTGTGGAGGCATAAGTGTAACGGTTAAGCACCTGCGAGACGCCGACACGGGGCGGTCGACCGCGTCCAACTGGCCAGTTTCCGGTACTGATAGCGGTCCGGAAACCGTCCGTAATGATGTTAGGTCGTATAGCCGTTGCGAGACTGAACTCTTTGGTGGCAGCGATTGCCTGACGGTGCTCAGCAGAAGAAAAGAAGGTTAGAACAGGTGTGAGCTTACTTTTTGAAGCTCATCCCTGATACGCTTACTGAAGGCGTAGAAGAGTTGCCGGAACAAGCCTGCAAGTAGTGGCCCAGCGAGGTCGAGCCGCTTGTTCCCGAAGTGATCCCTGTCATCGAGCTCCCTACGTCCGAGAGCCGCTGAGCACAGTCTCTGCACCATGTAGCCCAAGAAATATGCCTTCTTGGATTCGAAGCCTTCCGAAGTCGAGACATGAGGTAGCAGCTCCATCTGCAACACGTCGAACGCCGATCGTTGACGCTGAGCCCTCGTTCCCATCTCGAAATCTCCGCGTCGACCGATGAAGTCCAGGGCTGCGTCCCGATCTTGAACAGCGAAAGCCTCTTCGATTGAAGGCTGGAGCATCTCGAGGACGGCGGAATCATTTGCGTCGAAACAGATGTGATTCAGGACATCGCGATCCGGAACGATACCGAGCGCACGGAAGACAATGACCACCGGGATGTCAACCTTAACCTTGGGAATCTTGATGCGGATGACGGCGCCAGACTAGTTAGTCTGTTAGCTTGAGATCTTCCGTCGGGAATCGACTTACTGCAGCACCACCGGAAGCCTTGGGGTACAATCGTGCCTCCATCTCACTGATCTTGCCAGTTTTCTCCACTTGACTTGTCACAGTGGAAAAGAAGGTGAAGCCAGACGCGGCAGCTTTTCGGAACGTGTATACGTTGTTGAAGGCCATTCGCTCCTGGGCGATCAGGACCTTTTCAGAGCCCTTGACAATGAAATAGCCTCCACTGTCGTAGGGACACTCGCCCAGCGCATAGAAGTTATCGGTGGGAAGCTCGTGCAGTAAGCAGAAATTGGATCGGACCATGATAGGAATCTGTCATTGTCAGGGATACCAAGGTAGGAAGGCATGAGATGTTCACTTTGCCAATATAAACTTTCTCCTCTTCGACACCCAGAGGATTCCCGTAGTCGTCAACAGCAGGCTTCCAATCCGCCTCAACAGGATCATCCGCTCCAACTGCCGTGAGGATTCGCTTTCGGATATCGACGTAGAGCGGGGCCGAATATGTAAGATTTCGTAAGCGGGCTTCTTGCGGAAACATGGCGTTTGTCGTGCCATCCGCCTCGGTCATGATCGCCCTAGCGAGGTAAATCTGTCCGAAGGTGATCTCATGCCGTCTCTACACCAAAATCAGCTTAGAGCGTGAAAGTGAATCCGCCACCCACAGTCTCATCTCCAGCCAGACCCGTGTATTGAGTATGTTGATCCAGAATTAACCGATTCCTCTCGTCCACAATCTCCTGCATCGTATTCTCGATAAACTCGTTGAAAGATTCGAGCTGCTGTCGGACGAGACCCTTATCCTCAAAGAAGGAGTTGATGACCGTCCAATAATCCGCCTGACTGATCGGCTCTTCTTCGTCCTGCTCTTCACCTTCATCGTAACCATATCCATTCCCGTTCCGGTAGGTCTCTGTAGCTGATTCATTGTGACCGTAACCGTTATGGTAAGATGCGGATGATTCTACACCGTCATGTTGTAGCGTATCTCATCTGTGACAGAAAGAAGGTATTCACCTGCTTCCATGATGGGTCCCTTTCAGAGGATTCGTCTAGGAGCAGGTGGCGACAAGTACGGGTGAAAGATGGATGGAGGTGTAAGTGGAACCTGGTGATGTGGACCGGAGAGTTAGAGCCCTGTGAGGAGAGTCGAATGAGTGGTAGATGGCGCGAGAGGAGGAGCGGTATAGAAATTCAGCGGACAAGATGGGACTGTGGAGGTTTTAATCAACTGATATCGCGGTCCTAGCGAGGTTTGAACGCCCTGATGAGTGAGGAGCGCAGGGTCGCGGAAAACGGTAACGACCGAATTGCTAACGGAATGAATGTCTTGGGTGAAGTAGCAGCGAGATAATGTCGCTATCTCTTTTGGTTTTATGAGAGAAAGAAAGAAGCAGACGAATTCCCGGTCCCTCAATTGCTGAAGCATGGATGCTGTCTCAATTAGTAGTAGGTTTTAACGCCGAAGTTCCGAAGGCTTTACGAAAGGGGCGGTTTCATCCCATCGTTGACGTGCCTGACGGGGAGCCCAGAATTTTTAAGAGCAATCCATGTTATTCGCTTGCGCAGTTGAAGCTCAAAATTCACGATGGTATCGCTCAATAAGAAGGAGATCAAGAGAGTTGAACAGGTCAAAGAAGGCAAGCATTCTCCCAAGGTATCTTCTACGCATTCGAAGCTGTCTAAAATCGCTGCTCGACCTATGCCTGACCAGGACGGGGTGGACGGCAGCGACGACGAAGACGAGAATATCGATGAGGCCGAAGTGTACGGCTCTGAGGAAGGTGATGCCAGTGAGGATGGGATGAAGAGGTTGATGGAGCTGGTGGGAGAGGAGGATCTGAACGACTTTGAGCGGGCTCAGCTGGCTTTGGACGAGGAGGATATCGAAGATGACGATGAGGATGATGACGGCGAAGAAGGGGACGAAGACATACAGAATGATGGCATTGAGAATGGTGTGGACGACGAGCAAGATGATGATGGAGACCAGTCTTCAGACGGAGAGGCGGACGAAGCCGAAGAAGACGATGAGGGCAATGAGGAGGATGAGGATGAAGAAGATGGCAACGAGGACGTCGAAGATATGGACAAGGTGCGTGTTTGTAAGGAGGTCGAGCAGATATTCTGCTGACTGATAGATCCAGGCGAAGAAGGTCGATTTTAACGACTCCATTCTTGTCAGCGAAGCAGACCCTGATGCTGTACCCCTTGACGACATTGGATCGGACCTGTCGCTCGATGAAGATGCTGTGCCGATGAGGAAGGTCACTGCAAACAATCGGGTGCGTAATCTTTCTCATCAGCTGTCCAAGGCTGATAGTAGGGCGAATTATAGCCTGCCATGCGAATCCTCACGGTGGGACTGAAGGTGACCCACTTGCCTTGGGCTGAACATCTAGTCTGCTCGAGCAAAGACGTGCTTGAGGTTGACCCGGAAGATGGTCAGTATTACCTTCAACAGTCGTGCGGTTCACTGACTTATCATGACAGACTTACAACGGGAGACGGCTTTGTAAGTTGCCACACGTATCTATCAAAGCTGAGCAGACTAGCTACAAGCTCGCGCTCGACCAAATACCAATCGCTCGGAAGCTTGCTGCGAAATACGACATCCCCTTCTCTCGGCCGAGCGACTACTACGCCGAAATGGTCAAATCCGATGAGCATATGGAGCGAGTCCGGACAAAGCTTGTTGAGGAGGCGTGAGTGACCTCCACATTTTGGCTAGGATACCGAGCTAGATATCCGAGCGAGGACCTCGCTGACCGTCCCCATAGTCAGGGTATCAAGAAGTCCGAAGCTGCGAAGAAGCAACGCGATCTTAAAAAGTTTGGGAAGCAGATCCAGGTGGAAAAGCTCAAGCAGAGGGAGTCGGACAAGAAGAGTTTCGCCGAGAGGATGCATGGTATTAAGCGGAGTGAGTAGCTTCGAGACATCGCTATGGCATCAATGCTGATTGTCCGCAGAGAGGAAAGACGGGATGGACCTTGGCGAGAATGGGGATGGAGACGATTTTCAGATCGACGTGGACGATGCGATCGAAGGTCGATCAGCACGGGGTGGTGCGGCTGGTGCGGCTGGACGAGGAGGAAGAGGGGGAAGAGGGGCTCGTGAAGGTCGCGATGGCGCGAAGGTATGTCTGCGAGAGCTTGAAAATTAGTAGAACCGCGGGTTTGGAAGATCCCACTGACCGCTTGACGGTAGATGCCTCGGCATGCTCGTGACTCGAAGTACTCGCTCGGAGGTGGCTCTAGAAGATCAAAGCAGAATGACCGGGATAGCACGAACGACATACATGGATGGGGAGGTGGAAGAGGTAGAGGTGGTGGACGAGGCGGTAGAGGACGAGGAGGTGTTTCTGGCCGAGGCGGAAGTCGTGGGGGATCAGTCTCACGTGGAAAGCAGCGTCCTGGGAAGTCTCGTCGAGCCGCGGGAAGGACATGATGTATGGCTCCTGCATGAGGATGACAGAAACTTGACTATCGAGGTCGACTGTCCAACTCATTTCACTTGACTCTTGGTGCTAGCAGTCTCTCCGTTTGTCATGCTCCGGCCGAATCATGCATCCTCTCCACAATCTTCGAGCTCCGCGAGAGATTGTGAAACAATGTACTGAGATTTCCCCTTCCACCAACCCGCGAAAGTCCGAAGCCTTCCCATTATCTCACAAGCTGACCCTACCATTCAGCCCTCCCACCGTGGGCACCAACAGCGATCTAATCCCTCTGAAATGGCACATCCTTTCATATTCGAAGATAGGCAGAGCGTGCGTTGAGCTATAGCGGAGTCGAAAGAAGACCTCTTGAACATTATATATCTCACCATTCCGATCAACTCATGCCATTTCCCACTTTCTCACAAGCAGTCTGATCGAACTGGATCGGACCAACCCGACAACTTTCCCTGAGAGCTTCCAGAGGCACGTCGAGCCTTCTCAGGTTTTGCCTTTCGCTTGCGGTCTAAGAGACCCCAACGCAAAAGGGGTTTGGGGGGAACGGTTATGGATTTGGTATCTTTTCGATCTTTCTGAAGCCTGTACCGAAAGATCCCACCTCTGATTCCAGAACGAATTTGAGATTGCGGAGCTAGAGCGGATTTTTTTTGGCCCTGGAGCGGGACCTTCTCGTCAAAAACCGTCAGTTTTCTCAGCTCAGCAAGAAAGCTTCGTCTGACCTTTTCGTGAAGTCAACTCGTCCATTGATTTTGAAGATTCGATCCTCCCCCGACTTGTGGATGCTCGACGAGCCGCCTCCACGAGTCTACCAGCAATCTCGCCAAACGCAAACGTCTTCACCAACCGACTACACCATGTCCTGTTCCCCATCACTTTTCGCTCCCCAACCCATCCTCCAACAACAACTCCTCTCACGACCAATCTTTTCCCCTCCTTACCCAACCCAACCAATCGAAACTCAACCGATCCGAACCCTCTCTTACACTTTCAACCTATCATCGACACCCTCTCCTTCCTCCTCCTCCTCATCCCATTCCCCAAAACCACAACCTCAAACACCAACATACACCCTATCAAAACCACTCCACACTCGACCGAAAACAGCGACGAAGAAACCTTGCGCCTCAACCCCGCACAAGCAGAAATCCGTTCAGATGAGTCTCGAGGTGAAAGTCGAGCGTGCGAAAGGGTTTCATGCGTTCTTCGTTCCCCTCGCGAGGAGTATGCCACCTGCACCACCTAGCTCGCCTGTTTTACGGGCTCAATCTGGATGTGGATCAGGCGGATGTAGGGATGGAGATCGAGATGGAGATGGGGAAGGACATGATCTGATTGAAAGGAAGTTGGATTTGAATGTTTCAGGAAGGTGGGGAGAGAGGTCGAAAAGACGGTCAGAGGAGGAGTGGGTGGAGGATGTCGAGGAGAGCATGGAGGTGAATTCGGAATGATGACACAAGGCTTAGTTTACGTTTCGCAGTGCACACAACAGCATTTGTATCCATTACTTTGGCATTGCATTTATACAAGACCACGCATGATCGGTTTCGATGTCTCGTTATTTTCGAGGTCTCTATTTCTGTCGCATTTGCGCCAGGTTATGTCCGATACTGCTTGCTGTCAGCTTTCACCGCGAAGGAACACTAAACTGCTCACACTACCATTGATCGTGACGTATTCCTAGAATCAATATTAGCTGATGCCGACTAATCTATATGAAACGACCCACATGTGAGAAGTCGCAAGTCCACACACTCGCTTCCTCTCTCCCATCACCCAGATCGATCTCGACCGTCAGATCTTCCTCCGCTAGTATGGTACTAGCACGGGCCTCGTCAAGGTCAGGTACGGGTTCTCCATTTGTGAGCAATCGGAGTGAACTGGGATCTGAGGTTGAAGGCGGAGGGACGAAGGATACGGAGACTTTAGACGGATTGATGGTCCCGGTTGGAAGGGCGGTGTAGCCACTAAATCCGGATGAGTCTGATCGATCCACGGGATAGGTGGCTCACACAGCGCAGAGGATACGGCCCCAATTCGCATCTGCGAGAAACATATCAGTACAAGTTTTGAGGCGGAAAGCTCCGACATGCCTTCTCCATATAAGGCCGTCTTGACCAGCGAGGACGAAGCGACAGATCTCGCAACAGCATTCGCGACGTCGAAAGTCGCAGCACCCTGCCCAAACAATCAGCTCAGTATACAAACAGGAAAAACAGTCTCTCACCTGAACGCGGACCGTGACGAACTTCGTCGCCCCCTCACCATCCCTCACGACCAACTGAGCCAACTCCTCAGCGAACTCCCTCAACTCTTCCCGGAATTTCGCATATTCTTCCGGGTTCCTCTCCTCCGTGAGCTCCTCCATCCTGGATCCTCCGCTTTCCCGACCGCCACTCTCAGCCTTCCCCGCCTCTCCATTCGCCAGAAATAAGATCGTATCATTCGTCGACATATCCCCATCAACGGTGATACTGTTAAAACTCCGATCCACCGCGTAATCCAGCGCAGACTGCAATGCTTTCGGCTCGACAGCTGCATCCGTTGCGATGACTCCTATAAGTGTGGCATGAGGTGCTAGAGGTGGTCCCATATTTGGAGCAATCATCCCTGCGCCTTTATCTATCCCTACCATACGGATGAGCCGGTCTCCAAGTGTGAAGGATCGAGTTCGGAGTTTGGGGAAGGTGTCGGTCGTCATGAATGCTTTGGCTAGGTCGAGCCATGCTTCTGGCGTGCTGGAGAGGGATGCTGTAAGGGAAGGTAGGGTGGAAGTGATCGATTCGATAGGGAGGAATTGACCGATAACTCCGGTTGACATGACGAGTATACCCGGTGGTTCGGTGTTTGATGATTCAGGTGGTGGAGATAGATCTGATGAAACGGTATTTGACATCGCCCAGGCGTCTTCGAGTCCTTTCTTTCCCGTCACAGCGTTGGCATTGCCCGAGTTGACCACGAAACCTCGTGCCCGTCCCTTGCCCTTGTACAACAGTTCGGTAGTGACCGTTACTGGTGCAGCTTTGAATACGTTTCGCGTAAGGCAGGCGGCAGCTGAACAGGGCCGATCGGATGTAGAGGCTAGTATGCCGAGATCCAAGGCGCCTTTCTTCTTCTTGACCCCGCCGTAGGCAGAAGCGACTGCAAAACCGAATGGGAACGCTTCAGGAGGGTAGCTGTGGACTAAGTGTTGTTTCGATGGAGCAGGTCTCGGTGAGGTGGTAGTCGGAACGGTGGAGTAAGCTCGAGATATCATTGCGATGATGCGTGGTATCGCCGAAGATGAGGATGAAAAGGGTGGCATGTTGCTAGCTGGTCCCGCATGACCGCTGGAGTTCGCGAAATCATTCTCGCAAGAGTCGGAAAGTCAAAATCACGTGCAAGGTAGTAATACTTAAATGCGTCACCTGAACCAAGGCGACCTAAATAATTCATGGCGATAGACCCCTCACTGCTTGTCCCTTACTCCCTTCCCGACCGAGATTCTTCTGCACCACGTCGCCAGAGGGGACCGGTCCTTAAATCGTTTCCTCATCTTCCGCTCGTTATCCCTCCTTCACCTGTGTCGATTGGGAACGGTCTCTGAAAGGGTGGAGAAGGGGGCTTCTTTGTTATCTGGAGTCATCGCATGAAAGGCGTCTTAACAGTTTGCATCTCCCATCCGCTGTAACTCTCATCTCCTACATCAATCCGCCAGACATCTATCGGTCTAGGTTTAAGCGCGAAGTCACCAGTTCACCTCACCATCGGATACCTTAACGGTTCTCGGCCGAGTCTCTGTCTGACTTTGACAACTATATCCGCATCCTCCACTTGAAGAGTATCAAGCCTTTGCCACCATGTCGACCGTGTTCTATCGCTGGGGGGCGGGACGGGATGAGTCTCGAGTCACCTTCGACGGGACTCACATCTCCGTCTTCGACCTCAAGCGCGAGATCATTCTTAGTAATAAGATGGGGAATGGCAAGGATTTCGACCTAGGCATCTACGACAATGTGACGGGTGAAGGTGGGTCATCGCATGGAACAGTGTCCTTTGAACCTGATCGCTGTACCGCAGAATTCAAGGATGATAACCACCAGATACCGAGGTCATCATCTCTTGTAGCCCGTAGGCTGCCTTCGTCCGCGAGAGGAAGAGGGAACGCACAGAACTATATCATCGGGACGGTAGCTGCGGACGCTTTGACAGGCGACCATCGGATAGAAGCACATGCTCGAGATGCGATGCAGGCGAAGCAAAATAGAGGGGTCAAAGGGACGGCGGGGATGTATCAGAGTATAACAAAACGGTTTGATAGGAAGGAGGACAAGAAGGTGGGTGAGAATGCGCTGTTACCCGCCCGATGTCCTGCATCTGAAGCGGGGTTATTGGACAAGTCACGCGATTCTATGCTGATGCATCGCATTCTAGTCCGATCAGCCAGCCGTTGCAATCACGATGGGGAATGCGGATGAAGATGCAAGGATTCAGGCTATGATGCAGGAGGAAGCGGACCAGTGGCAACAGAACCTTGAAGATCTGCCTCAGTCAGTATCAGATGCATTCGTTGGAGACGTTAGCCATCAATGCTTTCCAAAGACTGACAAGGCGTTTGTGTAGGCAAAGAGGTGGAAACCAGTTCCGACCCAGACCGAAGACTGGCGCTGCACCATCAGGTGGGAAGTTCGATTACAGTCTCCCACCGGATAAGGAGCCGCCAGTTGGCTATATCTGCTATCGATGTGGTCAAAAGGGTGGGAATCATGCAACGACTCTGCGAGTTCATACTAATCTGACTCTTCCAGGTCATTGGATTCAGAACTGCCCGAAGAATGAAGATCCTGCCGCCGCCGATACCAAACGGTTTGTACGAGTCACCGGTATCCCCCGAAGTTTCCTCAAGACTGTCGAGACGCCTTCAACCGGAGAAGGGTCGTCTGGAGGAGCGATGCTTACAGCGGATGGAGGTTTTGTTCGAGCTGTTCCTGACCAGTGAGCTCGATTCACCCTTGATCACCGCATTGCGCTGACGTAGACCAGGCGGACATGGCAGAAACAAGCAGCTGCTAAACCTCGAGCCCTCACCGGCGCAGATGTACGAGACCAACAACCACTCGACGGTGCACTCTCCTGTCCGATATGTCATAAGCTCGTCTGGGAAGCGGTCCGAACTCCATGTTGCGATACGGCCTATTGCGAGGAATGTATTCAGACGCATCTGCTCGAACATGCTTTCGAATGTCCGAGCTGTGAGAGTAAGGTCGCTAGTCTGGATAAGTTGAAGGAAGATCCGGAGTTGAGGGGGAGGGTCAAAGGTTATGTGGAAGGGGAGATTGAGAGGAGTAAGAAGTCTGAGGAGGAGGAAGATGGGTCGAGGACGCCTATCAAGGTGAGTTCGCATGTGCTCGTTGGCGGACAGGTGACTGACGTCTCTTTCAACAGTCTGAAGAAGGATCCGTCCCACCTAGCGTCGCGCCTCAGGGCGAAACGATCGGTACTGGAGTCGGTGGCATATCGGTACCACCTAGTTTACCCTTGATGGATTTTGATCCAGCAAGGATGAAGGAGATGTTGAAACCCCAAACCATGCAGACATACATGACTCAGGTAGGTCAAGCCGGTCTGGGACATGATTCAGAGCTAATTACTCGATTTAGGTGCACAAGATGTTGCAAAACCCTCAGCTCAGTCCTCAGGCTCGAGTGCTGCTGCAGACGCAAATGCAAGCCGTCAACGCTAGTGTCATGCAAATGCAGCTACTGGCTGCGAGTGGTATGGCGATGGGTATGGCTGGTCATAACAATATGGCTATGCAGAATGGTTTGAGTAACGGCATGGGGAACATGATGGGGAACGGGATGGGCATGGGCATAGGTATGGGCATGGGCATGGGCATGCCAGGGAGAGGAAGAGGATTCCAAGCGAGACCACATGGCTTCAACAACCGAGGGCGAGGAATGGGTCGAGGCATGGGGACGGGCATGGGAGCATTCAGACCACCAATAAAACGGCCAGCGGAAGAAGCGGGGATGGAAGTAGCTGCGGGAGGAGAGAAGCAATCTAGAATAGGATAAGGAATAAACCGAGGATGTCTGGGTAGATGCATGCTTGGTATGGATCCGAAGGGAAGATTATCCCACAAGATATACAGATGAACAAGGGGACGATAGCGGATTGTGATGATGATGAAGATAAGCTTAGACATCCTTACCACTCCTTCTCGTCTTCCGAGATTGTTTCCCCTCGTGCTTGCATCTCATTATTCCGTAAACGATCCCAGTACCGACAAGTCTGGAGCAGAAGCTTCCGTGTGATCAGACGATGATGGAAAACGATCTGTACACCCCTTAGCTCCCTGACGGTGAGAATGTGAGGGGGACTGACGTAAACCATATCCTTGAATTCGATCTCACATCCCGCTCGTCTCATGATGGCACCGTACTTATCGATCCAAGTCTTGAGATATTCCGACTGGCCGATAGTTGCCATAGGTCTTTGTCGGCTTTAGTGGCAAACCAACGGGATCAAACCAAACTCACCCCCGCTCCTGTCGCCACCGGTTCCAACAGCAACAAACGAATTTACGCTTATCGGTGAGCTAAAAGCGATGTCAGCTTGTTGTCGTCCTCACTTATTTGTACTTACATGATGCCACATCCATATATTGGACTAAGGATATTCAGCGTAAATTCTCGCTGCGAACAGAGACCACTAACCTCCTCTTGATCCCGCATGACATGTCGAAGATCACCTCCATCATAGATATTATCCAATTCGGGCATCAGATCTGCCAAAGTCCCAGGATTGACTCGAGTCGACCACTCGGTCCACTTGTTCGCTCGACCGAGCATTTGTGGTCCGGCAACCCTGTTCGGATTAGGATACATTCGACCAGGATAACGGCGTTGATCTTCGACGCAATCGGCGAGGCGGGAAGGGCCAGCTTCCGCATTGGCCCTGATAGTGGGATCGTACGAACCAGAGACAGTGGACGTCGAAGCATTCGGCGCGATCAGGTAGTCAAGTGGGACGCTTTGATGTGGTGGGGTGTCCGGCGGTCGCGTCTCAGCTACGAGCGGCGATGGCAGATGTGGAGAGGAAGGAAGCCTTTCGCCGGCCAGAGTCTGTGGGTCCTCGAGATCGACTACAGATGGCGACAGAGCGGCATTGAGATGTAAAACCTCACGTTCGGGCTCAACTCCTTGGGAGATGCTGGCTGCCGTACTGCAAACCATGCCCTGTTCCAGGATGATCTCGTCCATCCAACTATTCACCTCGGTAGGCGGAGTCGCGCTGTCGAGGGCACCATCCTGGAGGACGTGGTTGAAGTCTGTATCACTGGCAGGACTGTCCGGTATATGCATCGCGGTGTCGTCGTGCCGTCCGTTCTGAGGCGAAAGTTCAGCCTCATCGTCCTCATCTCGGATCCCCGTCAAGCTTTGCGGCGACTCCCTCGCCACCAAGGGATTTCTGACATTGTCATCAATCATGGCGTCGCGCACTGATCGTTCAATTTCCTCAATAGGAGTCGGAGAGCGACTAAGCACCGAAGGGGATGGTGTTGACTCTCTCCGTGAAGCATCGCTGTCCGGTGAAGAGGATTGGGTAGGTTGCGATTGTGGAGTAGGGAGATGCAAGCACTCCGCTGATTTGACTTGACGCGTCGGAGCGAGATGAAGCTGGATGTGCAGTTTCAAGCCGAGGTACAAGATTCCGTCAATCTGTGGTCATCAGTACGATGGCTGGTTATGATTAGTCCAACTCACCGTCTCCCTCGAAGCTGCTTCCACCTCGCACTCGCCTCGGTGAAAAATAGAATAATGAGTATGCAGCTCCTCTTTACCGCCGAGATCGCCGAGTTGGCAAAATGCACAAGTCCACCCCGTAGGCAGTATTTCTCGCTCACCGACCCCGACACTGGGGTCATCGGACCCAATGACATATTTGATCCGTACGGCAGATGGATTCTTGGCCGGTTTGATATGGCTCAAAGGACCCATACGGTGGGAGTAGTCGTAAGTCCAGGCTAAGGTAATACCTGCGACTAGGGACATCGCGGAGAAGCCAAAGTTTGACGGGAATCTGAAGTGGACTTGATCAATGGGCTGGGACTGCCCTTCGGCGGAGACGAGGGTTATCGGTTCGCTTGTCCAAAGAACCTGCCGCTGCTGCTCTGCCACAGAATTCGGGTTCCACTCCGGAAAACCAGCGACGGGATCGAAGAGGTAAATCTTCATTACTTGCTTTTGCCCTTCTACAGCGGGCGGTGGATTGAGCCTATAACAGCTCAGTAATACTTCGTGAGTTTCGTGGGAAAGACGCACAATTGACAGCCATCCCTGTTTGTACCGTCCAGGAGGTCCCCAGGAGAGATAGCGAAATGAGCTTTGGTCTTCAGGGACGGGAGTGGTAGAGGCGCGTCGTCCACTACCTGCTTCGTCCTCCGACTGACCACGTGCGTCTTACCGAAGGTGACTTTGATGACAGGTCGCAAACGACTAAATTTGTCAGTAACACCCTGGTGGATCGACGCATTGACTCACGCAGACCGAGTGTACGCTTCCTCAAGCTCCCGTATTGCGAGCAAGCCGTCGAGGCCAGTCTTTCCGCAGTTGTGTAACCCACGCACAGAGTGGTCATAGGTGTTTCGGCTAGACTTGCTGGGTCGGCGGGCGTATGCTTTGTCGAGTTGAGCCTCGTGTTCTGAAACGCGAGCGCGATGGTCGTCGAAGCGTCCATTCTCCGGATGGAACAGGGCGCTTAGGCCAAGGAGGCCGATGCGCACATTCCGCCTCAGGAAGGGGCTCCGGAATGTTCGATCGGCGCCGACAAGCAGCCTTAAGGCGTATACGGGCTTGAGGAGGCAGCTCTGCTACTGTCAGGCGGGATCTGAAGTGTATTTGGCAACTCACACTAAAAGGCGGGCCGTCACTTTCGCTGAATGCCGCATGCAAGCTGCTCTTGTCTCGGAATTCGGCGTCGAGATCAGAATTGTCGGGTCCTAACTGAGCAGCCCTGTCGGGTAGAGATCCATCGTGAAACCAGAAGCGATCCCGTGGCACAGGTCCTTCGCCCCGCGTCCACAACTCAACCGACTTGGATCTAGATGCCCTCGGGCCTGGCGATCGGAGGGGGGACGGAGGCGCGCCTGGGTTCGTAGCATGTTGACCATCGCTTGACGGTTCCTTCATACCAATGGCGTTGACAGAGTGCAAGGAAGGGGTCTTTGTCGGATTGGCGATACTCAGCATCTTGAGCGGATCGGGTGGGCGCGGCGGTCGATACCTTACAGGTGTAGTGATGATTCTCGGAGGCGAAGCTCGATACTGGATCTCATCCGACATCTCGTCATCAGAATCATCGATGGTCAGATCGATCACCTCGCCCGGAGGAGTCACCTTCGGAAGGGTTAGATCGATAGGTTCTGAAGAATGCTCGGGGCTGGTCCGCAATCGCTTGGCCGGTCGATCTGTGAATAAGGTCGAGTGTTCCAACGGGCGCTTGTCACCGACGTGCGGGGTCAACTGTTCAGGCAAACAAAGCAACCTGCTTAAGTGCGGCATCGGTGTTGTCGTCGCACTCAAGACTGGAGCCACGTGACCAGTAAAAGTTCGCGGAGGTGATGCACGCATTTGTATGGTCGCGGAATGGACTAGGCCGGCTGATACAGGACATAAGCTTTGACCAGATGGTTCACTCCGAATCACTGACGGGATTTTGGGCCTGTTTGAGAGGGGACAAGCGGATGAATGAGAATTGTCGTGAGTCCGTGTGGTCGGGAACTACGAGCTTGGCCATTGGCGTCCCTTGGCGGCGCTCCTGAGACGCCTCCCAACTTTGGATCGCTTGGACTGGAAGCGTGGCCAGCCGGGTTGGCTACTCTTGATGCATGATTGTGGGGACCCAAGGGGGTAAATCGTTGAGCCACGTGGGGGGAGATTGAGCTGGAAATCAGAGGACGAGGCGCGTTGGAGGGCAATGTTCGAGCCGGGACAGGAGAAGCCGTATTGGATGGTCGGTGTCGGGTTATAACGTCTACGGGTCTGCCAGCATATCCTCTCGAAGCCGAGCCGGACGACTGGCTAGAGGGCGTGTATTTCGGAGTGTGGTCGAAAATGCCACGAGCTGCACCGGGAGTGCTCGACCGGGAGGTGCTTGAACCAGCTGCAGAAGCGACAGAAGCCGAGGACTGTGTAGTTGTCGACCGCTGTACCGGTACAGTCGGAGAGGCAACTGAGCGACTGGAGGAAGACGCTCCGCCATCGCTCGGCATGCTGCCAGTAGAGCCGACCTCCTTGGTCGCCTCCGAGTGTCCCGCTGGAGAGTCCTCTCGCCTACTTTCAGGACGAGCTATACTTGAGGGATCGGTGCAAGATGGTCGAGGATCCGGAATCTGCAGTCCGGAGAGAGGTACAGAGGCATTCAGTGAGGTGGATTGTTAGGCATCGGTCACTCGCTTGGCAAAAGTGGTATTCGAGATTCTTGTCAACTCGTCCTCGTCTTCGCCGTCTATACACAGGGGATTGTCTCTCGTTCCGAGCTTTGTGATGCACTCGAGAGCAGGGGACAAGTCATCGATGTTGACGGAGATCCGGTATTCCCAAGAGACATCCCGTCGCTATTTAAAGTGGTTTAGCGACTTGACGTGGGTCTACCAATACCTCAAGCTTACCCTGTGATTCCGTGGCCTCCCAGATGCCGATCCGGTAAGAGAAAGGGGAAGGAAGGAGGATGAGTGGGGACTGATTTCTTGGTCGCGTCCGTCCACAAGGAGCCGGGATGATCCGGGAAATCAAGCTGACGTGGTAATAGTGGGTCTCAATATCACAAGCCCGCTTATGTAAAGGTGCCTGCTTTAGTTGCTTCCTTGACATTCCTAGCTCTCCTATTGCACTGAATCGCAGATCACGGCTACGGTAAGCGCTATGATTCCATGTTTATCGACGTCTCGCTGAAGTTTTGAAGGCTTATGACGCCCCAGACGCCCAGTGGGGGTCCATCTTCCCAGACGCTTCGCACAAACAAGGAGACTCACCCGAACCTCCCACCGGGTCTCATCCTCGGTCCCGATGGCAAACCATGTAAAGTCTGTAACTCATGGCAAGACTGGGCGAAGCTCAAGATGAAGAAGAAGGGGAATTCTTCTACCTCTACATCTGCAGCGGGTATGGGCGGTTTTGCAGCGATGATGTCTGGAACTTCCTCTCCAGCGAAGACATCGACGTACTCGTCAGCTTCGCCGCAACGGCTCGATCGAAGCGATTGTCCTGCCGATACTGCTTTACTTGGTCGATCGACCTGGACGTTCTTACATACTACCGCTGCGTACTATCCGGTCCAAGCACCGCCAGAAGCGCAGGACAATATGCGGAAACTTCTGTCGTCTCTCTCGCTATTATACCCCTGTGTGCCATGCGCAGAGGACTTTCAGGAGAAAGTGCAGGAGAACCCACCAGATCTAAGTGGGAGGGAGGGACTGAGCCGATGGCTATGCGAGCGACACAACGAGGTGAATGAGAAACTGGGGAAGGAGACGTTCGATTGTGGCTGGACCTCACTGAATCGAAGATGGAAGGATGGATCGGAGGATGGGAGCTGCGAATGATTGAGGGCAAGATACCACATCACTCATACCATGCATATTCGACACCTCTCACCAGCCTAGTGATCTGAGCCATACTTTCTGCTGCCAACCAAGAAGGATCGGGAGCATATCGGTGAGACCGAAATCTGGCCAGTAGGTTTTGACGAAGTGGAGTTGAGTGTCTTCGGATGCCTAGCCTTCTCAGCTTCGTTTGGCTCGAGAAGGCAAAGCGCTCACTTGCCACATCATAAAGTCGCTCAGACGCTTCACATCAGATGTTCGGACGAGGATGTCTAGTTTGCCTCCTTCGAGCTCGCCATCGGGTGTTTCGGCTCGACGTCCAGCCATAGCACTGATATTCCGTGATGTCTCCAGATTATGGAAGAGATGTTTTGAGGAGATATCACTGCGCAGGTCAGCTATACATATTACCTCCTATGACAAGGCTCACTAAGCACCCAACTTGCCGTCATGCACGTCTTGGATCGTACGAAGGATCGAAGCGGTGATCTCGTCGCGGGATGTATATGGTGCGCAGACATTCAAGACACCTCTACTTTACCTCAGCTCGGAAGGTTTCAATTTGTCGAGGAACTTACCCTCTGTTCTTGGCAGTGAGCTTCTCCATCCGCTTCACCGCCAGCTGCACAGACTCCGGAAAGAGATGTCTCGCGCCTACGAATCGTATCTTCACGCCATACTCCTGCAACAGATCCCTAAATCCGGTCAGAAGGGTTCACGTGCTGAGAAAGCGCTCTCAGCTGACCCATGCTGACACAACTCCATAAGCTTTGTCTCGACCAATCTCATCAGCGCCTCGACCTCCTCTTCGGATCTCGAGAAATTATCTATCGAGAATGCAAAGACTGTCACTGCTCGTATCCGTAGTTTCAGGCAGATTTCGAGCATCTAATCTGGATCAGCAATATGGGATGCATAGAAGGGTAGAATGCTACGGACTCGACGAAGTGATTGAAAGCCATCGTGATGGCCTTGTATAGGTCTCATCCCCCTTCCTCGGGCATATCGACGGTTTCCATCCATGACGAAGCCTACATGTTGCGGTATGGGGCCGAGCGAGAGGATGTAGAGGAGTACAGTGGTGAGGAAGGCATGGACACGGTGCAGTACTGCCGATAAGGCATTAGTAGCTGACACCATGGCATCCTTCAACAGCCCTGCTAGTCCTGCCCGCTGAAGTTGGTTGTCGAGTCCGCTATCTTGCCTGTCTCGCGCAGCTATGTGGAACGTCCAGAAAGTCAATCGGCAGGAATGCCTTACGGACTCCTTTGTGTCCTCATTGATCCACGTGGCAAAAATCCCACAAATCCCAACCGATGGTCATTCGAGTTTCCCCCAACTACGGTACCGACCCAGCCAACCGGATCATAATGATCAACAAAACAATCGCTTCCTCACTCCGTCGACATTCCTCCCGACACGCAATCATGTTGCGACGGAAAATCTCAGCTGGTCTGTTGCGGACGAGTACGAGTACGAGTTCATTGAAAGCTGTTGCTTTACCTGCTTCACCTATCCAGCAGCAGAATGCGGGGTTGGCTTCCGCTGTGTTGTTGAATAGTCAACAGAATTGGGGGAGGGAGACCGTTGTGACCCTCAAGGCGGAGTTGAAGAAGAGGGGCCTATCGCAGAATGGGAACAAGTATATTCTGCCTCAATCGGGTGTACCTTGAAATCTGATGAATGCAGAACCGCCTTGGTCGACCGCCTGAAGTCCGCCGACACTTCCGCTATCCTCCCCCCCGTCCCACCTATGCCAGCACTCACCACCCGTTCCGCTCCATCCAGCCCTTCCAAGCCCCGTCACGTCAGTACGACCGCTCCTCGACACTTCCCACCGAAAAACGCAGCTACTCCTGAACCACCTCAAAAACCTGTCGAGCCCGCTCACGAAGAACATGTGACTTCCACTGGTCCATCTGTAGTCTCTCAACGGACTGAAGCGGCCAAGGTCACTCCTGTTGCACCGGAGCAGGTGACCGTTGCTCCTGGCTTGCCCGCAACAAGAGGCCAGCATAGTGGTTCAGCCGAGAAGTTCACTGTGAAGATGCCTGTCCAGCGTGCAGAATTGGAGACAGAGCAGGTCATTGTGAGTTGCCTTGACCCAACTCGAAGAACGTCTTCTGACGGTCACTTCCAGCCTTTCACACCGGACAACTACCGATCCAACCAATCTCTCCCTTCAGCTCCAACGAAAACACCCGAGGAAAGCTCCATGCCCAAAGTCATCACAGTAGCTTCCGCCTCTACACATCCAGCCGGAGGACCCACCCACAGCATACACGGACAACCAACCGAGAACCCCACCCCCGAGCCATCATCTCAGGACCCAGCAGCTTCCCTCCCTTCCCTTGGTGCGGCGACCAGTAATGTCTTCTCTGCACCTGGTCGAGCTTGGAAGGCTTCGGGCTTTAGCCTTCCTGCAGTTGGGATGCCGAAAAATAACGGTGGAGGGGAGTATAAACGGCCTGAGCGGGGAATGAACGATGAGGAGAAGAGAGGTTTGTGGGTGCTTGGTGGGGTCGTGGGTTTGGGTTTACTGCTTGGCGGACCGGGACGGAGTAGGAAGAATGGGAAGGGGCAGCATGGTCATGACAGTGGGAAGGGGAAGCAGGAGGGGAAGGGAGTGAAGGGGGATGCTCAATGGGAGAAGGCTAGTGGAGCAGGGTTGGTGGGGCATGGTGCCAGGAAGGAATGACCTCTTATAATGAGATACGAGCTGATGATAACACGCCTCGGAGCTCCTATACTGATCACAGACCACTGTAGTGTGTAATCTCGAGCGATATGACAGCTTACAGGGAGTGAGTCCGAGCTCACTTAGGTCACTATCAGCCATCTTCTGGATATTCGCTTTTTATAATCATATGTCGATCTTCCTCTCCTCTCCTCCATGCATCTTCTGCATCTCCCTTGTTCATTTTCACTTCCGTGCGTCTTGCTTCGACGCTTCTTGCGTCTATCTTGGTCACTTCTTGCTCACACCGTCATGACCTCTTCGATCCCCTCCGCCACCCCACTCAGGCAGACCATACCAAAGCTCCCTACCGACCTTCACTTCGTTATCCGGGCATATCTCCTCCTTAATCGGCGAAAAGGCACAGCTGCTAAACTCATTACCTGTTCGCAGAAATTCTATGAGCTGTTCGAACCTGCTCTTAACTGCGAAAGGCTCGTAATGGGTGCCGGTAAAGTGGACAGAGTGTTTTGGGGTTTGACAGGATGTAGGTCGATCCAGTACTCAACAATACGGATGTGGCCCTAAGTACCGAGGACGGCAGAGATTGACGAAAACCCGCAAACTAAGCAATTCTCAACCTCAAGCATTCGGTTGACTCTCCCTCTTGATCGTACCTCAAGTATGCGAACGAGTCAAACTCATCCACCACAAGAAGGTATCGGTCGCACCCCGTAAACTATCGGTCGCCAGTCTGCTTAAGCCCTCCTCCAGTCAAGCTAACATTCGCCACTCATCGTCGCAAAGCAGCCTCATTGCGCAAATGCAAGTACTTGACCCTTCTCGACATCGCAGGCGCCGAAGCGTGCATCGAAGCTTACGAGGTGGAAGGCATCGAATCACCATTATTTCGGAACTTCACTCATTTTTCAATCGGTCCGGAGCTCGCTTGGGCGTCGGACTACAGAGCGATGGACGCACAAGCTTACCTCGGCAAGCGACTCCAGCAGGTTCTCAAACCCCGCAGCCTCTGCGTTCACTACCATATCGGAGCGCGAGTTGATGAGATCAGGACTCGATCGTAGCGTCGAACCGTGGCTCGGTGACAAGCTCGAAATCGCTTGGCGATGGACGTACACTTACGGGATCAGTATCGCCATCGAGTCGTTTGATCGAGCTTGGGTATTGGACAGCGTTACGATCCACAATATCACGGCAGAAGCCATCCCAGCGGTGGACGCGCCGATACAAAGGGTATTCTTCGCTACTCAACCGCCGGACGAGACTTCTCAGGTCGAGCATGACTTGATGTGTGCCGAGACTAGGTCTATGGATATCGCGAACGCTATAACTCTCCTTGGACCGCCTGACGAATCGAGTTACGAGTTTGTCAATGTCGCTTGTCCTGTATGTATGGAGAAGGGAGATGTGGATGGGGAAGCGGATTTGATGGAGAAGCCTGTTTGGAGAAGGTTAAGTCAGCCTGGGTTGAGGGAGACTGTTGAGCCGCAGGTGAAGTTCTTGGTGGAATTGGTGGCGGAGTCGAGTGTTTGTTGTTCTGAGAAGTAAGGCGATAAACTGCTAGCAGGTAGATGTGAGACACCTTTTTGTATCAGGCGATCCGCACAGGAAAGCGTCAAGCGAGCCAAAAACCTCAATCGTTACGTAAGCCCGGAAGCAGACGCGAATCGTGAACCGGTCTGCCGCCGAGAAAGACAACATATCGGCTTTCGTAGAGGTTTGACCGTTCAGATCGATCTGCCATTGGATCGGCGACTCCAGGTCGTCAGCGCCTAGGAGGACTGTCAAGGCCTAGGCCTAGGGGTTGTTTGAAGGGAAGAGAGACTGAGGCGATGTCGTCTGACATGATTGACGCGTATGTTTACGGATCATTCGTCTGGTGATAAGAGGATCTGGGCTGATGTGCGTGCTAGGCAATTCGACCGCGCTGTCGACATCGTCCAGAGGTGAAGCTACCGTCCGTTCCGTAGTTCTTTTGCTAATGTGTCACTAGCTTACCCAAAGGTGGACCTGTACAGACGAGCTATGAAGAGAAATTATGGCTGTACTCGCTCTACAAGCAGGGTGAGCAGACGACTGATCAGCTAGACCCATTCTGATACCGCAGGATCAGCCACGGAAGGTGACATCACAGTTCCCCGACCAGGAATGCTTGATATGCTAGGTCGAGCCAAGTGGTACGGCATCGTTGCCGTCGTCAACGCCTTTACTGATAGGAGTAGGGATTCATGGAACAAGCAGAAGGGCGTCGAGAAAGCGGAAGCAAAGCGGCTGTACATCGCTGCACTGCTGAAGGTTGCTCATCTTCGCCACTATCAGCTCAAAGCTGATTCGAAGTAGATCTTGAAGAAGCATTCTGACCGACCAGATGCTGTAGCTCACTTTCAGGAGCTCGAAGCGTACCCAGGCGGTCCTAAAGTCAGCCGAAGAAGAGCTGCTTCCTCCTCGTCCTCGTCATCAGCGTACCACTCGTCCCAAGCATCACCGCCACAATCTCCGCCCAGCTATGTTCTTTACACGGCACCAGATCCTTCCCAACCAGCGCCAGACGTTGCACCAGACATCGTCCCTCCCTCCGCCCTCACCTCATCACACCGGTCCTTACTGAATCTCGAAGCGCCTCTTGCCGGTCCTCTGGACCAGAGCTATGCGGGAACGCCAGCCTTCATGATGCCAGGATCGAAGACACATAGCCTCGCAATCGACGCGCGACGGAAGGATTCGGTTCACACTCTTCGCCAAACACGAGCTTATCCAACATCAGCGCTGGGCTTCGTACCGGAGCAACCCCGCGCATCAGGCTCTCGACCTCTTACACCGCAGCCTCAAATGACCCCTGACTTCCCCTCGCCATACCCCGGCACCCAGCCATACCCCGGCACCCAGCCTACACCTATCTTACCCCCTCGTCGCGGATCTGCTTCAACCTTCTCATATGCCCCGCTTACAATACCCCAAACCCTTCAGCAGATCCAGACATCCCTCGCTGCCCTGCACGAAAGGATGTCAACTCTAGAACGGACACAGGCGATGCTGTTGAGACGAGAGGATAAAAGACGAGGATGGTTCTGGAATACAAATGAGGCGGATGAGCTGGACGATCTAGAAGATGAGGTGGAAGGCGCAAAGTGGCCGACCACGACGATGAGAGTGAAGCGGAGAAAGAGTGGCTTGACAATACGGGTGCTATGGCTCCTGATCACTGCGATACGACGGGCTATGATGGATGTAGGCGTTGGTATGCTGGTTGCTTTAGTCGGGGTGATCGTGCTTGGGGGAGGATGGAGGCGGGCTCGTGTGACTCTGACGGGACTGATGACGAAGGCGCGGCGGTTCATCGGAGATGCGTAGATCGCGTCGTTCTAATGCATGTCTGTCGTTTAGAAGAATCGCCACCATATGAAAAGGATGAAGAAGAACCCTATACCTCCCACAGGAGCCCATTTCCGTAACAGCATCTCCAAGTTGATATTCCTCGCTGCTTTCCGGTACTTTGCAGACTCTGACCGCAACGATGTGGAAAGATGGGACATTCCTGGTTATCAGTACGATAAAGGCAATAGCACTTACGATCCAGACTATCTCCCCTCCATAGTAAATCCTCCATGTTTTTCGTCATGATCCTCGTCACATCCTTCAGATTCTCATTCAATTGATCCAGATGACTACTTGGCCCAGCAGCAGGTCCGGCACCTTGCGTCAAAGTCCTCGAATCTCGATACAGCCTCGTCGTCTTGGAAATGAACGTATCTAGCCTTAGCTCGTGAAAGCTCCCGAATGACTCACCGAAACCCATGAAAGCATATGGTCGGGTGACCGTATCGATCTTCCCTTCATAACTCCGTTGAAACTCTTTTGATAGCTCGTCAAGGTAGGAGAAGGCTAATTTTCGGGGGTAGGAGGCGTCGCAGATACACATGTAGATGACTTTCTCGACGATTAAATAGCTGTCAAGGTTAGCTGGATTCGGTGACGAGCCGTCTTGACTCGCTGGAGTGTGTATTGGCCTGACTCGATGGAACATGCTGGTTCGCTATTTGCATTAAGACGACGGAAGACGAGTTTGGATTGTTGCTTGTATTCGGTCAGGGCTTTCTCGGTCTGCAAAGGATGTGAGTGACTTACACAGTAGAGTCTGCCAAAAAGAAAAAGGAATAGCTCACACTCTCATCATCTACACTGGCTGCTAGAGGTAGGGCATCGGATACACGGAAGATCGTTGTTGAGCGGACCATACTGCACCACCCAGGTTGGAAGGAGTTTTGTTACAGGTGGAAATCAGAAATCAGTCGTCGTCTCGCGGCGTCGCCTATCAAAGGCTTATCTGGTAGGCCCGTATATATCTCCAGATACGGCTTGAGGAGTGCTGCCATTGGAAGGTTATCCGCTCGTGCACGCAGCGAGTAATAGTCCTTGGGATGCCGTATAGATAGTATGGACCCTGCGGAGGCGCTTGACCTCGAGCTCGAGCTGATCATTTCCGCGCTTCTTCCAGCGGAAAAGCTTTCCTCCTCCGAACGGGGAAGATGGCCTCGGACTATCGATGTCAGCAGCGATGACAGCAAATTTTCGCTCCATGCGATTGTCGCCCCTAAATATCCTGCATCAGACAGTGTGAAGCTCGACGTGAAGGGCAAGGAGATGGGTCGGGGTGAGGCAGAAGGATGGATTCAGTGGGTAGAGGAGAAATTGAGCGAGTGGAACGCAGAAGAAGAGTAGGTGATCTATCAAGCGAAACACTTGGGCTACATCTGATAATGCCAGATATCCATTGTACCGACTCCTGACCACTCATCTTCTGCCCATCATAGCTCCTACGTCCGGATCACCGTCACTTGCATCGCCTGCGCAAACAACTTCAACCTCTGCTCCTCCAACTCCCCATCACGTCCTGCTCACATCCCATATCTTCTGTCCGCAACCAAGCGCAAGATTCTCCTCTCGCTTTCTTCCCAGCTCTCTCTTGTCGGATTTTCTAAGACGGGTCATCCCGGTATCATGTACGCTATAGGCGGACACGATGACCTGGTCGAATGGCTGAGAGAAGTCAAGAGCTGGAATTGGCTAGCTTTAAGGGTCAGGATCAGCGTCGAGCCTGTATCAGATGGTCAGATGGAAGATGGGGGAAAAGGGAAGGACGCGGGTGCAAGGGGAGGGAAGGGTAGAGGGGAATGGACCGAGGTGGAGAAAATTAATGAGGCGTTGGAATGGCTCAGGAAGAGGGGAAGAGAGGAGCTGCTGCTTGAATTAGGAATGGGAGGCGGTCCAGGCCGATGAGTACATCATATTCTCATGCATGCAAATTCCATGTCATTGGGCTGAGCTAGAAGATCCACGAATACGGGACTGCCGGGTGGTGGAGGTGATCCCTGAGTGGTTTCTTTTTCCTTCAGCTCTTCATTTTTTCCAAACCTTTCGATCTTATCAAACTTCATCATGGTCGAGACACCTAGAGAAGTGCACAATCGAATCGTTCGTGAAGCTATCGAACATATCCACGAATTCAGCCAATTTCACTATGTAGCCTACACAGAACACCTCTCATCCGAAGTGGTTCCTTTTGCACTCCATCCTGGTAGATACTGATCCTTTCAGATATTCAAAGCCCTCCTGCAGCCCATCTGCCTGACCAAACATCCTGAAACTTTTGGTCCTCGAGATGATGATCCCCTGGTCCGTCTTACCGAGTACCTCGACCAGGTGGCCCCAGCGCAAGAAGCCGAGAATGGCTGGGCGGAGGAATTAAAGATAACGAGCTCCAGCATCAAGGTGGCTGCCAAGGCTCATACGGCTTACAAGAAGGTGAGGAAGGATGGACGAGTATTGAGAGTCCTGGAGAAGCCTGTCGGTGAGGATCTTCCTTTCGGCAAGATAGTGACGTTTTCGCGCTCACCAGGTCAGATCATCCCTTTCCCATCAGTGCGCGACCGATAGAGGTCATGCTGTCTGCTCGAGCTCTCCGCGAGACCCCAGTCATCGATACGGCCAGAGATCTTCGCCTCCCCAAAAGGCTGCATGACCTGTTCCGTAGCGGCAGCGAACTTCGATGCGGTTCGAAACTGAAAGTACCGTCAATAGAGGAGAGGAAGCTCAAAGTCGACGACATCCTGTGAGAATTAAGAGCCGCTCCCTTGGAGCTAATACTGGGTAGAGACCTAGCCATCCAGCATGAGCAGGAGGATGTCGATGTGGCGGATGCTTTTATGGCTGAGAGCAAGCAGAAATTAAGGAAGGCGATGATCGCGGCGAATCGGCCTGTAGTTGAAAGTCCGTCATGGGCTGCGTGGGAATCGAATACGCAGAAGATCCTTCGAGTAGGATTCGATGGCAGAAGTAGGGAGCTGACTCTGTCAGAGCATTCCCCGGCCCCTTACTCCCCCTCTCTTTCCAGCAAATGCTCCGCCAAATCCTGCGGCACGGCCTGTTGATTATGGCGAAGTCAAGACAAACGTTGGTCCGGCCACGCCTGACAGCTTGAAGACGCTCAAACGCCTCCTTACCTCTGCTGCCAGCGAGATCGGCGCAAAGACGCTGCTCGTTTCTGTCTCGCCCGGGAAGAACGGAATAAAGGGGAGCACCGGAGAGGGGAATGATCCATTTGCGCTAGAGCTTTTGGATGAGTTCGGTGAGCACCCAGGGATATTTACTTGCGCTGATCATCAAGAGGACCGGCCTTTCGATCCCATCACTCCCACAACAAAGGGTTCTCGCACTGTTCAGGGTTCGCGACCATCTCACCGTACAGTGGACCCATCGAATACCCCATCACCTCGCAAAGCAAGAAAGATGCCATGGGACGAGGACATGGTTTTCGGCGAGTAGCATATTACATGAGGAGACTACGCTTACGGACGGCAGAACCCCCTATGATGCCCTGGAGCCATAGTTATTGCTTGTGAGTCTGTTTCACGGAACAATCTGACGGCCAGCATCTCCACTCCCATGCGCAATCTGCCTAATCTCGAGCCTTTGCCCATCTCGTCGCCGTCGTATCCCTCATCTAGGTCGACCTCGCAACGTGCGACACTGGGATACTCGGACGACGGTGAACCCCTGCGATACCATAAACCTCGCCTATTCGGCAAGATCCTCAAGCCTGAACGATATCTCCGAGAGAATCACCAGGAAGAACCTTGGGATGCTGCAGAGCGCGACGCAATGAATTACGAGATGGAGCAGGATCAGCTTCAAGTCAACCCCAATACCCTTAGAGGTCAGCCCTTATACTTGCCTGACTGACAGTCTACCAGTCCCATTCATACTTGATGATGAGCCAAGGTGGCAAGAGACCATCCCGACAGAGTACCAAGATCTACTCGGCATGCAGATAGAGTACCTCCGAGAACCAGTTCTAGAAGAGGTGAAAGGGATCAGCAGGCTCGCGAGGGATGTGAGTCCTATCTCTTACGATAGTATCTCTGCTCACAGTACAAATTTCAGCTAGAGTGGACGTGAGTCGATGATAGATACACGTCAGCTCATGAGTTCAGGCCATATTATCATCCTGCGCAACGCGTCACGCATGACGAAGCAGCCGATACTCAAAACCCGTCGGAGCTGAATGCAAGCAAGATATTCCTCGAATATATACCGAAACTACCTCGCTCAATCCCTAGAAGTCCGCCTAATCACGCTCTCGTCGCCAATCAGCAAGACATTTCGGCAAAGAAGAAGACCTTCCCGATTGCCATGTCAAAACGGATGGCTGTCCCAGAATATCCCGACGGCAGCAAGTCTGCAAGCACGTTTGAAAGCCCAACTCGTACAACTTTTATCGTGCAACGAAACGCGAAATCGCATTTACCGGTCCGACGGCCCAATACCCTTACAGTCATTGAGGAGGAAGACGAGCTCTCGGAAGATTACGGCAGTACTGATCCTCAACCAGAGCACTCTAGTCCGAATATTGAAGTTGGTCATCAGGACCACGATATCAATCAACCAAATCATAGCAGTGCTGCCGTGCCTCAGCGTCCCCGGCCGCCATCATTTCCAGTCAGTCTAGAATCGGAACTCGTGATACTGAATTCGAGAATGGCGACAGCTGAAGAACCTCATTCACGGCCTATCAAGAGGCAGAGATTGGCACATCGGTCACGGGGGCCACGAGAGAACGCTGGATCTCTGTTCGCAACGATTCAGTCGATTCAATCAGATCCGACATATCGCGGGTTCCGCCGCCAAGGAAACGGCAAGACAGTCGCTACTAAACCTACCAGTCTGCCGACATTCTTACAGCTTCGTGAAGAAGATGCCCTGGTCTCGACTGAAGAAAAGATCTCCGTACCCATAACACAGATCGAAGAGATCCCACAAGAGCTCGACGCCGTACCGATGTGGATCAGCAATCCCGCGATCAAGAATCCTGATTGGTATGACCAAGCCTTGTGTAACGAGATTCGACCGTCCGAGCGCATCGCCGTGCTTGCAAGTATCGACCTTCTACAGGACCGCTCCTTATTTCGCATTCTCGAGCAGTCCGGATTTGATCTGATCGAGCGAGAATCGGCCATTGAGGGGGCGGACCTCGTTCTTTCGGCTAGAATTGCGATAATCTTCCGCCAATTTGGTTCACTTCCAAGTCAGCTCAGCGATGTCAGGGCAAACCTTAAGCAGGCAGCCACGCATTTCCGCTTCGTCTTCTTGGTCTTCGAGGTCATTGCTTATAGCGTCCTCGAGAAGCGCACAGATCAGGCGATCCCCTCGGTCAACCCGCTCTCACCACCTGTTCTCAAAGCCTTGGCAGCCCTACGCCGGGGCATAGCGCTGTCCATCCATACGGGCGAGGGCGACATCCTTGGCTCGGTAGAGCTCGTCTTCGCGATTGGAGGCGCAAGGGAGGTGGCGCATGTCATGAAAGCGATAGCCGAGCAGGACATGGAAGAGGTGAGACAATCGGTCGGTACTGAGGGTGCGGTGGATTACAACGGAAGACAATGGCTACTGCGAGAAGGGGCAAGTGAATCGTCATGGGCGTGCTGACGCTTTCAGAGCGAATACGAAGCTGCGCTCGTCAGCGAATACATGCTCAACTCCTTCTCAGCGCTCTACGTAGCTCATTCCTATGGATCGATCAAGGAGTTAATGGACGAAGTCGAAGCGGACCGAAGGATGAAAGCTCTCGGCCCCATCATCGGCGACGAGTTCGTGGTAAGCTGTTCCACCTACGCTGAGGCGATCGCTGAAAGATCTAGACTCGCTTCATCAACTTGATCCAGGCTCGTCCCGACGAGCTCCGCGCACTCGAGGAAGACTCGATCAGCCGAGCTTCATCCGATATCAAGTCCGATCCTCGACCCGATACGAACAGAAAGATCAGGCGTCAGGATCAGTACCATTGACGGGCTGTGTTCACATACTGGTCGCGAGAAACACAATCAATCTGTACATACATCACCCATGGTACACATCCAGAGCATTCACCGGAAAGATTTATGCATGCTATATAAGCTATAGGAAGAGGGAGAAGTATGCCAAACAGCCGCTAGACTCTACCAGCCATGCGCCACAGCATCATCATGGCCTGATCCATAGTTTACCACAGTCCCACCTGACTCCCTGATGTGCCCGTCTGTGTGCTCCTCCTCGCTTGGTATAGGAGTCGAGATCTTCCTCCCCCTCAAAGCATCGAGAACTTTCGATGTGGGTCTCGGCTTTCTCCCACCTTCACTTCCAACTAGGTAACTCTCCCCGACCCCGACACTCCCATTCTGCCGCTTGAATGCCCAAGCTCGCATGAGAATGTAGAGGATGACCATGCTGAATGCAGCTACGACAATGCCGGAGAAGACGATGACGAAGTATGCCGCAGCGTTCCAGTGGAAGTCGTAGGTCGTGTCTAGGGTGGCGAGCTGTGCCGCCGAGTAGGGCGTCGGCAGCTTCGAGTCGGCTGGTGTTACTGAGACAGCTTGAGAAGGAGCTGAACTCGAGGCAGAAGTCATGATCGAAGAAGCTGCTCTCGAAGGCGATGTGGTAGCCGAAGATGGCTTAGGAGGTCTAACCTGGTGAGCGGGGACGACGCGGAGGGTACGGACAACCTACGGAGTAAACGCTGCGGCCGAGTTGATGATCGCCACGTCAAACGCCAGACTACTCCCATCAACGCTGCTGAGCGTGAGATAATGCTCCGGTCCATCTGGTAGCCCATGCGCAGTAAACAGTAGATGATGATAGTCTGTCGAATCCGCATATCCTGAGTATTGGCCGATGATGACGTTGTCAATCGCAGCAGAGAAGAGTCCCTGATCAGGTCCAGATATCCCGTAAGCCCAAATATCCGTCCCTACATCTTCATCAGAGACATTCAGTGCCAAAGGACATACCGATGAAGATGATGGTTGTATTTGAGCTGGGCGTGGTCGTCCAGCTGATCGAGTTGTTCCAAAAGTTCCCTAGGAGAGATTGCATCATCGCCACTTCGTCTGAATCGATGTACTGGTTCGACCCGTTGATCCGGAGCATGTTCCATCCTGGAGAGAGCTGGAGAGCTGGAGTAGCCCATTGCGAGTCGTCGATGGTGTAGTTCTTGGCTCTAATCACATCTCAGTGAGGAAGTAGGATGAGCTTCGCATCGTCTCACGATGACATTACACCCCCCTTACGCTTCTGTCACCGCCTCGCAGAATGATCAATCGGGTTGCAATGACAGGCTCGATAAGGAATGGAGCGAAAGGTAATGATAGAGATAAGATAGAAGGCTTGTTTCGTAGCTATCGCTGGAAAGGATGTAAAGGATGTCTCTTATCCCATCAGCTCACATTGGACCCCTTCTATCAGCCTCCCAAAGGAGTCACTTCCGCAAGGATAGGCCAACGACTTGTGACGAGTATCTCGTGGTCAGGCGGTGATAAGTATTCCGGATGTGATCAGAAATAGCTACTCTGAGCAGTCAGAGAGCTCCTTCACAGTAAGGTCCTTTCCCCGAGTCAAAGTCATCCATATTCGCTTGGGGTCAGGTATGCTCGCTGACGAGAAACCTGCATCACCGCATGTTCCCTTCGATGATTTTATACTGATGCCCTGATTCATGCTTCCTGTCCCTCTTCCCCTTTCTCGATCGCATGAACCGCTTCGTTTGGGAAATCAGGCCCGTGATTGGTCGTTCGGCAAATCGCTCGAACGCGAAGCATGCGCCTATGTTGATGACTGCAATCATCAGGAGCTCGAGTCTGAAGCGGAAGGTGAAATCGATGATGTCGAGGATGAGAGTGATCGATTGAGCAGGAGCGAGGAGGACGTAAGTGCTGAAGGCTCCAAGGCCAATGAGGCACGCAACGAGCCAGGCTAAATACATCAGCAAGAACAATGGAGGTACACACAGCGTACCGTTGGTGTAAATGGGTTTGCGATACGGCGGACCAACGCTGAAGACGCCGGCGACCAGGATGTACTGGAAACACGAGACGAGGAAAAGTGCGGAGTTCTCGTAGTTAAATGTCTCCAACTTATCGCTATTTACGTCTGGCTCAGTGTACCTAGCAGAACGTCAGCTGACTCTAAAGTGTTGGCTGGACACACCAAGGCTGCCTGCGAACCCAAATGAAGACGAATATCTGCACCGCGCCGTTGATGACGATTTGTCCGATGATGCTGGTGAGGACCTTCTTGGAAACCAAGCTTGCTGTAGGACGTTTGGGGTGGATCTTCGGATACGGTAGTGTGCGACCCACTGTGAAAGGGAGTAAGCTTTGCAGGGCGCATGAAAGGAGGTCACATACTGGCGACAGCGACAGGGATGATCACAAAGAGATCGATATAAAGGAACCTGTATACTGTTTCAGCTCCTAAATCACAAGTCAATAAGGAGGACTGACTGGAAGTCACCCAGACTGGACGCGAAGGAGTATAGCTGATTTTGTCAGTATCGCAGCTTACATCTGATAACCTACCAGTGTGACCGTGGTGAACTGGATCATGGAGTACAAAGCCCTAATCCCGAGTCAGCTTGCAGGTTGTGCCCATATAGGTAGCCTTACATATATTTGAAGCAGCTGAAGCTAGTGACCAAAGCCGCTCGACCCTCTTTGATAATCTCGACAACGCAGGAGATATCTGGTGTCCGGCTAGTAAAAGGGGCAGCTACGGAGGCCTCGGCTTCGGAAAGCGATACGCCGACATCCGCGGCCTTGAGAGCTCCGCAATCATTTGCGCCGTCGCCGCAGAATGCAACGGTGTACCCTAGGGATTGCAGTCGTTCAACAAGCTCGGCTTTCTCGTCTGGCGACATGCGAGCGAAGATGACACCTTTAACTAACATCCGTTCCATCGTCTCCAGCTCAGCGAAGTCGAGCATCCATTTGAATACATCGCCAGTCAAAGCAAGTTGGTAATCGGTCATCTCCTCTCCTGCATCCATAGTCACGCCCTCTCCCTGTGATACGATCGGCTTTAGGGTGTATTCGTCGAGCTGGTGTCGCTCATCGTCCACGCTGGACCAGTCGAGTCGAGCGGCTTCAGTGTTGCCTGTCCCGGGCGCGAATGTGGGTATGAAGACGCTGGCAGAGTGGGAAACGAGCCCGCATTCTCGCGCGACGCTGATGGCGGTACGGACATTATCACCGGTGACCATACGACAAGCGAGGTGAGCTTGACGCAGGGTATGAATGTTGGGTGCTGTGCCTGGCTTGAGCTTGTTCTCGAATACGATAAATCCGAGGAATTGCAAGTCCGACTCGGCGGCCTCGCGTCGCATTCGCTGCGCCTTCAGCCAGGTGAGACCTTCGATCGATTTGCCAGCGATGGCGATGACTCGGAAGCCATTGCGCGTATAGTATGACAGCATATCGTCGTAATCGAGCGGAAATGATGCTGGATCGCAGATGTCGGGCATGACCTCTGGAGCCCCTTTCACATAAATCTCCATGCTCGTCGACTTGAGCCGCTTGACAATTACACTCATTCTGCGAAGAGCCGAGACAAAGTCGTATGTCCGGATGACGCCCAGCTCTTGGAAGTGGGCATGCTTTGAGCCGGATTTAGGAGCATCCTCCATTCGCCACTTATCCGTACCTGCCGGTCTGACCACCGTCTGAACGAGAGCCTGCGGTCTCTCAGGTCCTGGAGTACCCTTCCCGGTCAGCTGTCGGGATTGACCCTCGTCGAGTGTCCAGCCAGTATAGCCGAACATTCTGATGTCGAGCGGATCGCCAATCAATTCTCCGTCGATCAGCTTGAGGGCGTGGCACGTTGCGAGAGCGTAGAGCAGTGGCGTTTTCCCGCTTGAGCCGCCGACAGTAGGCACTTCCGCGACCTCCGAGTGCAGCTCCGAGAAGCGTTGGTCCTGTTTATCTATTGTACGTACGCCGAGTACATCGAGGCCTTCCTCAGTCAAGGTGCCAGTCTTGTCGAAACACATTACGTTGATCTTACCTCCAATGTTGACGCGGTTCGGGGAGATGCAGAAGATGGAGCTCTTGCGCAGACGGTCGATGGCGAAAGTGGTACCGATGGTCAGTGTAGCTGGAAGTGCTGGAGGAACGACAATAGTGATGAGGTCGAGAGCACGAAGAGCGATCGTGTGCCAATGAATACCGATGCGGATGAACTGGACTGCCGAAACGGCGAATCCTAGCCCAGCGATAATTGCGAGGACACCGATGAAGTTCATGGAATCGCGGTAAAACTTGAAGCCCATCGGTTTGGGGAACAGCATCGACCTGACCAATGCACCTTTGGTCGTGTTGAAACCCGTTCTCGTCACCATGGCCAAAGCGATGGGTTCCTCGCTTTTTGGCGCCCATGGAGGGCGGGCTCCTGCGCGGACCCTGACGATCTTGGTACCAGAGAAGAGGTAATGTTTGGCCAACTCGTTGTCAACCTCAGAGCTTCCCTGCTTCGCCTCCCTTGACATCACTCGTAGATTTTCGTCCTTCACCGGGATTTTGCTGACAGGAATGGATTCCCCGGTGAGCATGGATTCGTTTACGATCGCATCGCCGGACAGGAGAAGGGCGTCACAGGGGAAGACGGCGAGGGTGGAGTCAGAAGCATCGAAAATATCGCCGGGCGTCATGTTGGCGCAATCCACAGTTATCCATGCTCCGTCAATCAGAACCCGTACGTCGCAGTGGAACTTAGACATCTCCCTCATCCTCTCAATGGTCCGTTTTGTTTCCACCAAGGTCGACAGGATACTCGTAATGCTGATTAGAGCGATCGCAAAGGCGTAGTAATAGTAGTCATCGACAGACCAAAGAACGATCGAGGCGATCTGGAAGACATAGAAGGGATGCAATACCTCGTCCAGTAGTAAGCCGAGGGCCGACTTGCTGGCAATATCGATGATATTTTCGCCCATTAACAACCGTCGCGGTTCTCGTGTACTACTCTCCAATCCGTTCGCTACAGCTCGGGCTGAAGTCCACCCAGGATCCCGCCAGTCCCTAATCATCGCCCATTTCCCTGTTCCAGGCTCCAGAGCGAATCGGGTATATCTGTACTCCACGATCTTCAGGAAGCCCATTGTTTCCTCCCAGGTCGTCTTGCCGTGTTCGATATCCTGCGTGAGATCCTTAGCTCCGCCAATACCGCCCGGCGCCTCGCCATTCAAAGCGTGAATTGGTGGGTGAATGGGTGAATCGTTGGCCAAAGTCGGCGGACCTCGAATGGATGGCGTTCGAGAAGTGATCAGGGAGGCTGGAAGCGCTTGAGAGAAGACGGTGGACAATGGATAAGGATAAGGGATGATCTGAAGGGGGACGATGTGAAGATCTCCGTAAGGTGTCTAAGCCGCATGAGGTCTGCTCCTCATAGCGCGAGGACTACCTACCTCTACTACTAGCCAGCTACCCTCCCTGCCATCCTCAAAAGCTATCTCCTTTCCACAAAACCTGACCCATACTGACGGCACCCATCGTCCAAACAAGGCTAGCACGCCAAAGGTGAGAATGCATCCGACCCACCACAGCGTGTTCCAGAAAGGGTCGGTACGGTAGCCAGTGAAGCGGATAGATAAATCCTCGTCGGGCAGTAATATCGTTTGTCGCGATGGCACAGCGAGGCTGACAAAGTCTTTAGCTTCGATGACATCGTGGCCTCTAGCGGGGTCACCGAATATGCCGTCGGAATTGTTGGGTATGAGCGGCAGGTGAGGCGATTGAGGTCGAGATTGAGGTGGCAGGGAAGTGTCGTCAGCGAGGGAAGATGAATAGCCTTCCTCCCGCTCATGTTCCGAGTATCCATCATCTTCATCGCCATATCCCCAGCTCTCTCCAGAGGTAGTAGGGGTAGCAGATCGGCGATCCGACTCGTGTGAGGATGCAGAGCCTCTCTCCGAGCGCGAGCGAGAACGAGACCGCTTGTGACCTTGTTCCTCGTCCGCTTCCGGCCGTGCAAAACCGATGTAGGACGCGATCTTTCCAAGAGCCGTTGCTGGACGAAGAGGACTGGCTAAAGGGGAAACCGCATCATCATCTGCCCGCTCGTCATCCCCTGATACTGGATGTTCCGGTCGGTAGCCGAAATATCCTCCAGCTTGCGACGATTGAGCTCGACTCCTCCGTCTTGATTCTTTTCGCTTCGGTTGTGGTATGTATCCGCTGGACTGGAAAGAATGACTCATGTGTGGTGGAGGAGCGCTCGGCCTTTCGTCCTCTGAATCAACAGCGAAGACGCCAGAAGAAGGTGAATTGAGTAGATCGACATGGGAAGAGCTGGAGCGGAAGAAGGAGCCGGAGGGACGAGCGTATGAGCCGGAATGGCGAGAGACCACCGAAGCTCTACGGGACCCAAGGCGTAGTGGTATACGAGTGATGGAAGAGGGAAAGATGCCTTGGTCTACGATGTCAGCGGATACAGGGCAAGTCCGGCCTACCATCGTTCCCTGTCCAGCTTTGAAAGCTTCCGACCATCATATCCGGCGGTCCCTCCTTCTCTTCCCTCGCCCGCTCGATAGCAATAGCCTCAACAACAGCTTGAGGAGCATTCTCGGTGTAGTCGTGGTTTGATGGTCCAGCTTCAGGCTCGGTTGGAGTTGCACCTGTTTCTGCAGGAACAGGGTGAAATGTATCAGGATGGGTGGGTTTCGAGATGGAGATGGCAGAGGGAATACGCGAAGGGCGGGGATGAGGAGGATCCGCCATGGCTACTGAATTCTTTATAGAACCGTAATGTCCAACCTCCCATGTATCGGTGCGCACAACCTTCGAAAACGTCTGAGGAAAGGCGCCAGTCACCAACAAAGTAAAAACACGTCATCCTTAGCCAGACCGATAACAGCTAAGTGACGGAGACGGAGGCGAACTCCGCCACATAAGCTCGGCCCGCGTCCTTCTAACGCATGTCGATGGTCCAGTTCCAAACACGAAATCTCCCTTCAATAAAAGCTACATGACCGTAGTGCCATGACCGCATGGTACACAGAGCAGACTAATAATCAAAGCGGAATAATCACAGCTGATCCTCGAAAACGAGGCTGTGTACTTAAGTCTTCAGCCTCGTTCCCTCTTCAGTAATGCATCATAGACTTCCAACTAGCCATATTTACTGGATTGGAGGGGGGTCATCACAGGTAGACATCCAAATCGGAACCTTGACTCACGCATCATTTGTTCACACCCATAATTCCTCGCTTGCTGATCATACGCAACTCTGGGGAAGAGCTCTGCCCCTGCAACATCAGGGAAACGGTCTGGTGTGGCGAGAAGCTGGCCTTTTCGCAATTCGAGACGAGTATTCGTCCAGAATACCTTCCTGAGTGCTGATGATGGGTACCTCCAGGCAGGTATCATCCAAAAGCGCCGCCATACCAGATGCTGCAAATAGTAATTAAGACCGAGCTTCCCGCGTCAATCGTCAAGCGTCGAAGTCTCGCAACGCGCTCATCACAAGACTGGCGTACATTGTGGTCGTGCCCTCGAGCACAAGGGCCATGTCGACCTGTCCATCACCGGCGAGGGCACCCATCATCGAGTTGATTCCGGGTACCTCGCCGCATTGGTGAAGGTCGAAAATGCGGCATGGCGCAGTCATCAAGCAGCTTCAATCCTGATACCTTGACTCGGCACGCTGCGTCCCTCGACGATGTGCGGAGCAAAGACGCTCATGTCGAAGGTCTCCGAACGGCGCAACTTGCTCAGGGGGGAGGTCATGCCGTTCGTCTCCTCCTTCGACGACTTATGGACCGACCTTCGCTGTATCGAACAGCTCGAATTCCTGGATGCCGATTCCCTCGAATACGCTCGGCTCTGGCGGTTTTGGACTCCTCGCATCACTCGTTATGCGAGAGCCCAGGGGATCGACATCAATGGCACCCCCTTGTCTTGGGCCGAAGATGGCGACCCAGATGCCGGCAGTAGGCTCCTTGCGTGTTACAGCACCCGTAATCGACAACCCCATCTCAATTACGTCCTTAGGTCGACCAAAGCCTCGGTCCGACTCCCGCCCTCCCTCGCCTACCAAATACTGGAGCCAAGCCAGTGGATGGGGGAAGCGGATGTCGAGCCACTGATCGAGATCAGTGAGAGGAAGCATGCCTGGAGCTGGAATTTCGGCTCACCTGTGAATACGGCCCTGCTTCGCCGTGTCTCCACCCGAGGGCAAGAGGAACTAATCGCTGAGCACCGCTCCGGACCAAGTCATGGGGGATGTTTGAGTCCGGGCACTCGAGATTTGGGAAGAGCTCTACGAGCTGCCTCCCCATCACAAGCTAAGGGAGGATCCGGAATTAGTCCTTCGATCGCGATACCGATCTTGATCGCCGGGTATATCGTCAACGTGAATCACTTCTACGCCTTCTCGATCCACCCAAAGCTCGAGATCATCCGGGTGTGCGACCCTTCCCTCAAGCCCGATGTCCTACAGCGGCGTGAAGAATTCGATCACCTAGCGAGACCGACCAGTTCGAGGCGACGACAAGTGTTTCCTTCCCCTTGTAGGGTAGTCTTACCTTCGGAGTGTTGAATCGCTTGAAGCGCGCAAGGGGTTCAACAGTTTGGCGGCTGGGTTATCCTGCTTGGGAAAGAAGCATTTGTCGAGGCTTAGTGCGTCGGGTTCCGAAGAGTCGATAGCGGAGTAGACTTCTCGTCGCTAGGAGTTTGCCGTATGCAGCTGTGCTCACATATTTCCTGAAAGGATGATTATCTGCTGATGGTGGTTGGGCTTGGTAAAGCGACAACAGGGAGAAGCCGGGGACACAAGCATAATAAATTGGAATTCTATCACGTGACAGTCTTTCCCGCAAGTCTTGATTTTTCGAAATCAGCAATGCATAGTTACATTAGTAGCTTGTCAACGCGGTCGGTCGGCGACCTTGAGATGACGTCCCGGCTGGTCTAGGTAATCCCTGGACGGTCCAGGCCTTTTTTGTTGGTATCATGGACATCTCACACTCCCTCCACTCCGAGATCACCTCGCTCTCTTTCTCTTTCCTCACATCAGACGATGTCCGAGCCATCTCTGTCAAGAAGATCGAGGACCCTATCCTCCTCGATAACCTCAATCGGCCGACCAAGGGAGGATTATATGACCCTAAGCTTGGCCCATTTTCGCCCAAGGATGTGTATGTACCGCTTCATTACCCATCTTCGCATCCAGTCTACTCATTCTTGATAGCTGCGATACATGTCACTTATCATACTTCGCCTGTCCCGGTCACTTTGGCCATATCGACCTCCCAGTCCCCGTCTTTCATCCGCTCTTCATGAACGAAGCCTACCGGATACTCCAGTCCACGTGTCTCTACTGCCATCGGTTCAAGATGCCGGAAACCCTTGTAAGCATACCAAAGAGCAGATATAGTCAGGCTGATGTCTATAGCTTCGGCAATATATCGCCCGCCTCAGACTGCTCGATGCCGGGTTGTTGAGAAAATCACACGACATGGCGAATTTCTTCCCACGATCTTCGCACTCAGGGGAGGATGGTGATGGTGAACCGGATGATGATGCCGCTGCAAGGATTGCGCCAGAAACTGCGGGGGATTATATCGTCCGACTTGGCAAATACGTCAAAGACGCTGTGCATCAGGCTAAGAAGAGTAGGATCGTGAAGGATGCATACAAGGATGGGTTGGTGTATCAGGAACGGAAGGAGTTATTGGATGGGGTTTTGCGGACTGGAGGTAGGCCCTGGATGAGGAAATGTGCTCGATGTCTAGCGTGAGTCGCTATTACAGGACTAAGTTCATGGCAGGAAATCCCCTACATTCCGGAAAGAGCGGACTGTCAAAATCATCGAGCTCGAGCTGGATGTCAAGAGCAAGCTTTTTAACGAAACGAAAGGCGTGCGCCGAAGAGATGTGCTTGGGACTAGTCGGCCTCGAAAGCAAGACATGGATGTCGACGAAGGTATCGCTCCTAGTGAAGGGAGCAGTGCCGGGGAAGATAACGACATAGGCCGTGATGAGTCCGTCAACGATGAGGAGGAGGATGAAGAGGAAGAAGGGGATGGCGTAGCTCGAGCGGCCAATGGGCAGGTGAAAGGATCGAAAGGGCGGAATGAGCGGGTCATGTCCGCTGCGGAAGTCCGGAATCACCTGCGATTGCTCTTCACGAATGAACAAGACCTATGCGCTATCCTCTTCGGTCGTCACGGTTCACCTCTCAAAGCCACTACTACCGCTCTCGCCGATATGTTCTTCATGGACATTCTTCCTGTTACACCTACTCGCTTCCGACCTGCCTCGAAACTGGGAGACGACCTCTTCGAGAATAGCCAAAACTCCCTTCTCTCCGCCGTTCTCACCACATGTCAGCGGATACAGGAATATAATCAACGCTTGATCGATCATGCCAAGGCGGAGCAGGGAGAAATGGTCCTTGATGCTATAGCGAAAACCGAGGGCGTGCGGACATTTGAGCTCTTACTCGATGCGTTGTTGAAGCTGCAGCACGACGTAAACAGCTTCATGGACAGTACGAAGAACCCGACAATCATGCGGCAAGGGAAACTACCGCCTCAGGGTGTGAAGCAGCTGCTGGAAAAGAAGGAGGGTCTGTTCAGGAAGCACATGATGGTGCGTGATTCTTTGGGGTCGCGCTGATGACGTAGGGAAAGCGGGTCAACTATGCTGCTCGATCGGTTATCTCCCCGGACATTAATATAGAGACGAACGAGATCGGCATTCCACCCGTCTTTGCGAGGAAACTTACCTATCCAGAACCGGTCACACCGCAGAATGTCGCCGAGCTTCGACAGCTGGTCATCAACGGTCCGAAAGTGCATCCGGGAGCTTCGTTGGTGGAGAGCGAGGACGGGTCTCAGGTGTCTTTGGTGAGTATGCCGCTCGGAGGTTGGCTAATCAGACAGGATCGGGCAACACCTGAGCAGAGAACAGCGATCGCCAATCAGCTTCTCACCCCTCAAGGCGAAGCTTATGCCTCTGGGAGTGGTCTTGGCCCTCCCACATGGAACAAGAAAGTTTATCGACACTTGCGGAACGGCGATATCGTCTTATTAAATCGGCAACCGACCTTACACAAGCCTAGTATGATGGCGCATCGGGTGAAAGTACTGCTTGGGGAGAAGACGATCCGGATGCACTACGCAAATTGGTAAATGCGAGGCTCTAGAGATCCTTGGCTGATGGCATCAGCAACTCATATAACGCCGACTTTGACGGAGATGAGATGAACATTCACTTTCCCCGTACGTTTCACGTTGCGAGATTAGCTCGGCTAACAAAGCACAGAAAACGAGGTGGCCCGAGCCGAAGCGCAAATGATAGCCAATACCGACAACCAATATTTGGTCCCCACATCCGGGAACCCTCTGCGCGGCCTGATTCAGGATCACGTAGTAGCTGGAGTCTGGATGTGCAACAAATCCACCTTCTTCACTCGGGACGAGTACTTCCATTTGATCTACGGCGCATTGCGCAGCGAGGACAACTACAGCGGCGGTGGGCGGATCCACACGCTTCCTCCCGCAATCTGGAAACCCCGGCCATTGTGGACGGGAAAGCAGGTCGCAAGTCTTTTAGATTGGATTCTTGCTGACGACAGATTTCCACCATCCTTACCAATCTTACTCCGTCTAATGCCAAAGGCCTCAACCTCAACTCGCGGAACAAGATCCAGAATCCGCTGTGGGGTCGCGACGGCTCCTTAGATCCATCCATGTCGGAGGAGAATGTCATCTTCCTGGATGGTCACCTGATATGTGGCGTCCTCGACAAGTCGCAATATGGAGCAACAGCATATGGTCTCGTTCATTCAGTACATGAGCTGTATGGTCCATACATCGCCAACCGTCTGCTCGGTGTGCTGAGTCGGCTGTTGACCAAATACCTCCAGCATAGCGCCTTCTCCTGCCGAATGGATGATCTCATCCTCACGGACAAAGGCGAGAAGATGCGAAAAGACTTTCTCGATAAGGCTTCCGGCGAAGGAGCGCGAGCTGCGATACAGTATGTCGGTTTGCCCGGTGGCTCGAAGATAGAGGATCCCGAGACCGCGAAGAATCTCGCGATCCGCCTTGAAGAGATACTTCGGGACGACTCGCTCATGGCTGGTTTGGACGCTGTGATGCAGTCATCATTCAACAAGGTAACATCGCAGATCAACAACGATGTCCTCCCAGCCCACCTCGTTCGACCCTTTCCCGACAACAACATGCAGATGATGACCATCTCCGGGGCCAAGGGGTCGAAGGTGAACGCGTCACAGATCTCCACTCTTCTAGGTCAGCAAGCTCTTGAAGGCCGACGGGTACCGACCATGGTGTCCGGCAAAACTCTCCCAGCATTCAAGCCATTCGATACCAGCGCTCGAGCGGGTGGTTACGTCGCCAATCGCTTCTTGACCGGTATTCGGCCTCAAGAATACTACTTCCATTGCATGGCGGGTCGAGAAGGTCTCATCGATACAGCGGTCAAAACCAGTCGATCCGGCTATCTCCAGCGATGCTTGATCAAGCATCTCGAGGGAGTTCGTGTACATTACGATCACACCGTCCGAGACAGCGACTCGTCGATCCTGCAATTCCTGTACGGAGAGGACTCGCTCGATGTGACCAAGCAGAAACACTTGCACCATCTCGACTTCGCAGCCCGCAACCACGACTCCCTAATCAATCGCTTCCGACCTGGCGATATCAATGGAAAAGCTGTGATGGATGAAGCGGTCGATCATATGAAGAAGGCGCTCAAGAAGCCTGGCAAGTACCAGCCGGCCTTAGCGATCTACCCGCCTAGTCGATTCTTCGGGAGTATGTCGGAGGACTACGCACGGAGACTCAATCTGTACATCGACGAGAACACGTACGGGTATATCAGCAAGAAGGGAGTGAGGAAGCCGTCTCCATACGCTTCTCAGCGGATATCGGACAAGGATTTCATGTCGCTTGCGAGGATGAGATATATGCGGAGTCTGGTGGAGCCGGGCGAGGCGGTAGGATTGCTCGCGTCGCAGGGGTAAGTCGCAGCCGTTTGGACCAAGCTCATCACGCAGCGTTGGAGAACCGTCCACTCAAATGACACTCAATACGTTCCACTTGGCTGGTGAGTAAATTTGGTCGCAACATCGCTGACGCCAGGTCACGGCGCCGCAAATGTCACACTCGGTATTCCTCGACTTCGGGAAATCGTCATGACCGCCTCTGCCAAGCCCAATACGCCAACGATGAAGCTTCCTTTGCGCGAAACTGTCACCGACAGCGACAACGAGACCTTCATCAAGCAGGTCAGCCGCCTCACCCTATCTCAAGTTGTCGAGCGGGTCACCGTTACTGAACGCCTTTCTGGTCGTGCCGAAGATGCTCGATTGCGGAAGTACACAGTACTACTTGACTTTTATCCTCCCGCCGAGTACCGTTCGGAGTACGAGATCACATCGGACCAGCTGCAAGAAAGCCTTGCTTTCAGCTTTGCTGAAAAGCTGAGGAAGGAGATAGTAGCGGAGATGAGAACGGCGCAGAAAACCAGTACGCAGGATCTACATATTGGCCAGGGTTTACGAGTCCGCGGAAACGATCTAGCCGAAGATGAGGATGGAGCGGTCGGGAGAAGCGGTCGGGATGATGAGCTTGACGATGATGACGGGGATGCGTATCAGGCTAAGCGTCAAGCTCAGGCTCGCCAGCATGAGTATGAAGCGGACGACGATGCGGATAGTGGGATTGCGGATCTCGAGGATTTTGTCGAGCAGCGCTTAGCGGAGGATGAAGAGGAGCCGGGTAGAAGAATGAACGGAGATGCAGAAGAGATGGACGTCGACGCAACAGAGAAGGCTCAAGCGGATGTTCGAGCGGATCTCCTCAGCGAGACATTCAAGATTGCAGCGAAGTATGCGACGAGCTTCAGCTTTGACGTGCATGGCGGCAAGTCTGCGCAATTCAACCTTGAGGTGAGTTAGCGATACGATCGAGCTGATCGTAGTTCCCGACGAGTGCGCCTAAGCTGTTGCTGGTTGACATTGTCGAGCGGACATGTCGGTCTGCTGTGGTGCACGAGGTGACTGGTATTGGACGATGTATGAAGATTTACAATGATAAGGGAGAGTTTACGGTGAGTTGTCCTATGGGGACCCGCTAACGGGTAAGCGATCCCTTGTCACGGAAGGGTCGAATCTTCAGGGCATGTGGTCTTTGGCGGACGAGCTTGTCGATTTGGACCATCTTGCTTCGAACGATATCTTCGCGATCTTGACGGTCTATGGTGTCGAAGCTGCTCGCCGAGCGATCATCGACGAGATCTCGAGCGTCTTCGGAGCTTACGGTATTGCCGTCGATTATAGGCACCTCACCATCATTGCAGACTACATGGTACGGTCGTGAAACTGCAAGCTTGATTCCATACTGACAGAATTAGACCCATGCCGGCGGATACCGACCTTTCAACCGTACAGGTATCTCCAACAAATCTTCTCCCCTTCTCAAAGCTTCCTTCGAAACGACCGTCAACTTCCTCTCGGATGCTGTTCTTCATGGCGACTTTGACGATCTTACCAGTCCCGCGGCTAGGATCGTGATGGGACGACCTAGTGGGAATGGGACTGGTAGCTTCGATATTCGTGCACCCAACCGATTATGAACATCGCAGATCAGCATTATCTTAGCATTATCGCGGCGCATATGCATAGCATTACATGATGGTACATCCGTTGTCGTCCCCCAGCCCTCCAAGATCCTGTCTCATCAGCAATTGAATACATGAGCTAGATTCTGCGTACAAAACCCTCCGGCAACTCTCCCATGATCTCCTTTGGCGGTCCCCCTAGATCTTGCATCTCGCCAACGCGTTTGGCAACCTCCTTCCCGTCCTTCTGATCGCTGTAGCCAGGTCTCCGGAAGGTGTCGAGGATCTGCTGCACGAGCAGGTGCTGTTGTCGATATTTGTTAAGGTCGGTTTGAGCAACGTCAGAAGGTGGTGAAGCGAGGTATGCGGGGTACTACAAATGTACGACCGTCAACGTCCGAAAGCGAGAGGCAACTGGGACCCCTTCACCTTCGAAGCCAGTTCTGACATCGGTTCTTCCAAAACCTCCCTCGTCATGAGCTGCGCCATCATCCCATCCAACAACCCTCCAAGCTGGTCATCCTCCCCACCCAACCCATCCATTGCCGAAGGATCCGAGCCAAGCTGTGACAGTAACGCCGCTAAGTTCGGCGGTGCTTCCCCGTTCACCCCTCTCCCTGATCCAGAAGATGCAGGCTGATTAAGCGATTCCATCGTCCTTCTGATCGTCTCCTGAAAATCGGGTTTCCCCTCCCCAGCTTTCGGTATAGGTGGAGTCGATTTATTCTCTTCCTCATCCAGACCCAGAGCTTCGAGCCCTTCACCAGAGAGCATCATCTCAACAGCCTTCCGCCAGGCTGTCTCCTCTTCCTCCGCGGATAGTCCTCCTTCACCTTCTTTCTCCTCGAGGTTAGGGGGTTGTTTGGGTTTTATGGAAGAAGCTGAGGAGGAAGAAGGAGGATCGGCGTCTGGCATAGGACCTGGTGGGTGATCGCCCGCTAGTTGCCGGAGGAGAGATTCCATGCCTTCTATCAGGGAGGATTCGAAGTCTTCGTCACTCTCTTCGGTTGGTGAGGACTTGGAGGTGGATGTGGTTGGAGCTGAGGATGAAGAGGAGGGGAAATTTTGAAAGGTAGAGGAGCTGGGTCTGGGGGCATTGAACGATGCGAGAACATCTATAATAAGTCAGACCTGCTTTCTTTTTGACGATAGAGTTGAGTCACCGTCAAGGTCGTCCAAGTCGTCATCCTCATCTTGGGCGTCCGCATCTCGGTAAGACGTCGAAGAAGAGGGCTTTGATGACATAACGAACGGAGTGCAAACACCTACTGGTTTCTAGAGGGTGTCGTTAAGGAGCGGTATTGCGGATTGTTTTGTGAGGAAGGAGTGAAATCCTTTGCACGCCAAACCAGCAACACAGGTTGAACGGCTATTTTTTGACCTCGTGCTTTAGCCGGAAAATCATTGAACTTACTCGTACTCGAGTACTGTATGCAACGCCACATCCGAAATACTTCCGTCTAGAGAAGCGTCGTACGTCGCGTGTGCCTTTCGGCGTTGAAGCAACAACCAACCAACCCAATCAAAGCTCAGGCCTTCATTACAACATTTTCACCCCTGAAGCATCCCTTTCCGGCACTGTCTTCGTCGTCCTTCGTCATCGTCAACACACTGACAATCACACATTTGATCTAACGTAGATCGTACCTTGACGCGGCTGCGCCTTTCTCCCTACGACATCCCTGATCCCATCAACACCCCAGAATCAACCCTTGTTTCAGACTTTGCACGTACCTCCTCGCGCCTTCGGACTCCAACATTATGTCTCTGCGACAAACCCAACTCGAAAGATAGTAAAAGAGCATCTGGAAGTGTCCTGCGTCACTCATATCCGCCCACTAGTCAGCGGACTTTCGCCACGATGCCCCCATCAGCCCTCCTTCTCACGATTCTCTCCCCCTACATCCTTTCCGCCATGGCCGACTCCGCACCTTCCTCGCTCCCTCAGGTCGACTTCTCCCGTATGGGTAGTGTCGGTATCGGAGGATCATTCTCAGGTCTCGAATGGTACTCCTCGTCATCCTCATCAACCCCTTTCTCGTCTGATGGGGATACGGTTTTTGCGAGAACGTCAAATGGGTTTCAACCTTTGGGAAGTACGGATGCAGGAGGAGTCATACACGCCTTGTGTTGGTCGAACTCCTCAGCCAGTGGCACCCTTTACATCGGCGGTTCCTTCACATCCATCTCCGGCACAATATCACCCAACTTCATAGCCTACTCACTCTCCAATTCAACCTTTTCAGCCCTTCCGTCTGGCCTCCCCGGACCCGTCAACACGCTCTACTGCGACAACGCTAACGACCATGTCTGGGCCGGTGGATCGTTCCCCTCGAATGTCGCTCTCTGGTCCACCTCTTCCTTGTCCTTCTCCCCCGTCCCTTTCGGCGGTCTGAACGGTCCCGTCGAAACCATCACACCCGGCTCAACCTCGCTTTACTTCGGCGGTCACTTGACCACCTCTTTCGCCTCAAATACCGCCTCCAGCGGCAACATCTCATCCTCCCCCTCCGCACCCGCAAACACTTCCACTACCGGCAACTCAGGCTACCTTACCCCTGTTTCGCTACCCGCCTCTTCCACTACGGGCAATCTCACCATCGCTGCAGGACCTAGCACTAATCAATCGCAATACTCCGACCCGAATGTTCTGGTGTGCCCTGGACAAGGAGCGTGGCTCGCCGAGGATCACACGATCTCGAATGTCGACATCTTGAGCTATAACTGGGTCAGGTCGACTGGAGCTAGAGTCTCGAATGGGTTGATTGAGGGAAGAGGGACGACGGGTTTCTGGTGAGCAGATCGCGTTGTATGCGCTGACAACTCAGCATCACCTCCTTACCCGACAACACTCAGCTCAACATGACCTACACCGACCCGACCACTGGTCAAAACGCTACCTGCTGGGAGCACTGTCCCCTTTCCACCAATGCCAGCATAGGCGCTCAAGACTTCATCTTCACCATGGGCCCTCAAAATCTGACAGGACTGCAAATGCAGCTGAAATCTTGGATCGGGCAAGGTGCTGGACTGAGCAGTGTGCAGTTGCTGTCAGAAGGTGGGTTTCAAATGCAACTCCGCTGACGCCAGGCGCATACAGCTCCGCGGTGTCGAAGCCTGGCGCCTGCTCAGACAACACATCCAATGTACAGCAGTCCGGTCAGTGGATCACCGGTACCGCCGACTCCTCCATCGCCGGGACTTCGGCCTACTACCTCACATCTACCATACCTACCTCCAACCCAACCTACCCCTCCGTCACCTTCTACCCTCACGTCTCGGCATCAGGATATTACGATATCTACATTGTGATTCCCGGCTGCGCTAATCTCGGCGTCTGCGATGGTCGGACCAGCGTGGACATCGAGGTGTTCCCTGTACAAGGCGGTCTTGGGTGGACCAGCACGATCTCGGAGCAGGTTCAAGCGGACACGAAGACCCTGGTGTACTCAGGTCCCGTCGACGCGTCGAGCGGCGCCTTCTCGCCGACTGTCAGCCTGGCCCTGGCGAAGAGCCCGCTGAGCGTCACTGGGAACTATATCGTTGTAGCCGAAGCGGTTGAGATGGTCTTGACCGGGATCACCAATTCCACGTCAAACTCATCACGGACTTCTGGGTCTGCAGTGAACGGTTCCATCCTCACCAGCTCTTCCTCCCAAACCGCCTTTGGCATGTTCGAGTGGTCCAGCTCCACGGTAAACGCCACCAGCACACTGAGCTCGACACCCTTGACCCAGCTCGGCTTCGCCCTCGATACCGCTTACAACGTATCAGGCCTTCCCCCTGCGTGGTCTATAAATGCCATAGCTGTGTATGGGAGTACCATATTTGTCGCTGGCAACTTCACGGCTTCGGGAAACTACTCGAATGTCGTCTCCGTCGACACGACCTCTGGTACCGTCACGCCACTCGCATCGCAAGGCCTTAACCAGGCTGTGAGTTCCGCAGCTGTCGTCGGTGATTACGTCTACTTCGGTGGCGAGTTCACCTCCACAGCCACTAACGGAGGCTCGCTCAATCACCTCGCTCGCTACGATCCGAAAGGAAACGCCTGGGCAGCGATCGGCGGGGTAGACGGGCCGGTGGCATCGCTAATCCCATCTTCAAGCTCGCTCATCGTGCTTGGCAACTTTTCAAACGTCGTCGCATCAGACGGGACATCTACCCAAACTGGAGGCTACGCTGTTTGGGATACATCGAAGTCCGCCTGGTCGACGTCTGGCGCTATCTTCGGAAACGTTTCCGCCGCCGCCACCTCTGATACTGAAACCTTCCTAGCGGGAAAAGTTTCTGGTTCATCGAACAATCCCGCTAGTGGCTTCGCCATGCTTTCAACTGGTAATGACGGTTCGGCCACGATCACCTCGCTCAACGCGAACCTGGACTCCGCACACACTCCCTCTAGCTCTCCATCTCGCCGATCGCTTAATGCTCGACGCCATTCTCATACCTGGCTTTCCCGCTTTACCAGCGCTTTGGTTCGGGCCACTCCCGCCCTGTTACCACGAGCGATGACAGCGCCGTCTATTCCGACGCAGCCCGCACCAGCACCTGCAGTCCTCGCTGGCGGCTTCTGGACGAACTCTTCCGCCTCTGATAAGCCAATGGTGACGATCCTGGGAGGCAATCTGAGCACTTCGACCGGAGGTCTCGCGTTCTACACTTCTGGCAATCTCAGCTATCCGGATCCGCCTGTCCAGGGAGTAGTCCGAGCTCTCGAGGTTATTCGAGATACCGTCTACCTCGGAGGAGCCGGAGTCAGCGTATCTGGTTCCTCAGGTATCGTCGCCTACAAGCTCGAAATCGGTACCTGGATGACTAGCGGGATGCCATCGCTCAATTCGCCGTCAGGTACAGCCCTGACTGTCCATTCCATCCGGTCACGTAGCGGTACAAACACCGTCGTCGTTGCGGGAAACTTCGCTACCGCCGGCTCGCTCTCATGCGCTGCGGTCTGCTTGTGGGATTCGGAAGGTTCACAGTGGAGTACGCCTGGCTCCGGCCTTACTTCCGGTGAAGTCCGATCAATCGACTTTGGGGATGAATCCTACGACCTCCTCATAGTCGCTGGTTCCTTCGTCATGTCGGACGGCTCCGTCGCGTACGCCGCTTCGTACAGCTTCATAAACTCCAGTTGGACGGCACTGGGTACATTGCCCGGCCCAGCGCTCGCAATCACGGTCGACAACAAGAACGCCTCAAACGTCTTTGCCGCTGGCTACTTCACCGCCGACGCCTCGCCCTACCTTGAACAGTGGAACGGACAAACATGGACTGCGCAGAATCAATCACTTCTCAGCGGGAGTATCGTCCAGCAGCTCGCCTTCGTCCCGATCTCGACTGAGCACACCGCTGCCGGCTCCATCGAGAACGACCGCATGCTCATGGTGTCGGGTGAGCTTAGCCTCCAGGCAAGCGGGAACGTCACCTCTGCGCTTTACGACGGAGCCACTTGGTATCCCTACCTCGTCGGGAGCTCCTCGACTGGTGATATTGCCTCCGCAAGCCAGCTCTTCTGGTCATCCTCCAGATTCAGCTTTGCAGTGCGACACTTCCTCGCAAAGGGCCTCGTCGTTCTCGTCGCCATCGCCATCGCCACCGCTCTCATCCTTCTTTTGGTCCTCCTGGCACTGCTCATCGCTCACCTTACCCGACGATCTGAGCGGCGTCAACCTAATCGAGATATGAGCGACAAAGATAGTGACATCTCCTCGACACATCAGCACGTATTCAACAATGTCCAAGCGGCTCTAGAGCAGTCTTTGATAGGCGGATCAGCTACCGCTGCCATTGCCGCGGCCCGGCAAAGCGGGGCTAGTCATTACGATCCTGCGGAAGGAGAAGGGTCAGAAGAGGATGACGGACGGGAGACGACGATGCGTTACGACTTTGAAGGACCGGAATTGCAACCAGGAGAACTGAGTATGCGTGCGGGACAACGGATACATATCCTGGACGATGTGCAGAGCGACGAGTGGTGGTACGCCCGAGACCCGATGACGGGGAGAGAAGGGGTAGTCCCGGCGACTTATGGTCAGTGTGGCCTTTTGTCTTGTCCCGTACGCTGACACGCCGTAGTGTGGTGATGAAGTAACGACAATAACGGCATAACGAGTCTATAATGACAGCATGTTTATGATTTACCGGACATCCTTGCATTTTACCCATTGGTCAATCATCCGGCTTAGAGATACCCATTGGATTATATCTTGTGGTCTTGAAGGAGTAGTATGGGTTGTTACTGGCGAAATAAAGAGGAGAAGGGGTACCGTAGCTTGCATGCAGACTGTCTTTGTGCATCGCAGAAACGATGGGAAGATCCAAATACCAGATTGATATACGGTCCTCCCCGATAAGCAAAAGTTGCAGGTCCAACCTCTACTGCGTTGGAAACAAGCCGTACATCACACATTTCTTAGCCATCATTCATTCTCGAAGGCTCGACTCAGGCAATCTACTTGAGCGAGCTTAAATCTCGGCTTTTCGTAGTCGACGACGTTAACAGTATGCCCCGCTCAAATGATGATCCTCGACGACATGTACAGGTCCTCCCCGAGCAGGTCGGAGCGGTAAGTCAGATATTAGCTTTGTCGACTGCTGGACTGTCTGGTCCAGTTGCAGGCTTGTTCATCATCCGACATCAGCTTCGCCGATGTCTGCTGATACCACTGTACTATAGATTGCAGGTTCCGAGTTCCCTGGTCATTACCCCGGGGAAGATCATTCGTGGAACCTACAGAAATTCAAAGAGGTATGTCAGTTTTCTCATCTCGACTATAGCGACGATGAGCTGTTTTGTTGAGACGTACGGACTGACGTATCCTTCAGAACCTCCTCGTCTCCATACAACGACTCACACCTTCGACTATCGAGTTTGACCTTGTTGGTGTCGATGCGTCGATTGCGAATGCCCTGAGACGGATCATGATTGCGGAGGTTAGCTGGCTAGCCCCCCAAGCATCTAGAGAAAGGCAAAGGCTGAGCTGGTGCGTAGATACCGACTGTCGCTATCGAAGAGGTCTACGTCTGGAACAACACCTCCATCATGCAGGATGAAGTGCTGTGCCATCGACTCGGTCTCGTCCCCCTCCGCATTGATCCACGAAGCATGTCCTACAAAAGTGCATTCTCCCCCATCGATCTCTTCTGTCCCCACTGACAGACGGCTATCAGAAAGCTCGCAGCCACACGAAACAGATACACTCGTCTTTGACCTTCGGGTACGATGTGATCGACGACCCGACGCTATACAAGGCGAGACCGATCCGAGGAAGTTGTACTATGACTCGAATGTGTATGCTGGGATGTTGGAATGGGTACCTTCAGGAGATCAACCGAGGCGGTATGCTTCGAACCCTCCCAAACCAGTAGATCCGGATATCCTTCTAGTCAAACTCCGTCCAGGCCAAGTGAGTCAATCTCAATACTCAGGTGAGACCCCGCTGAACCTAGACAGATGATTGATTTCCATTGTTTCGCTCGGAAAGGTGTTGGAGCGGACCACGCCAAATTCTCCGCAGTCTCTACAGCTTCTTATCGTCTCTTACCACATATCATCCTCCGTGGCCCAATACCTCGAGAACATCAAGAGAAGTTTAAGAGGTGTTTCCCACCTGGTGTGATTGAGATTGAGGATGATGAGGTGGTGCTGAAGAATCCTAGACGAGACACTGTCTCAAGGGAAGTCCTGAGGCATCCGGAGTTTCAGGACTTGGTTCAGCTTACACGGATACGGGATCATTTCCTTTGTACTTCAAGCTGTTTGAGGTCGTTCGATGCTCATAAGTCGTAGTCGACGTCGAGTCAGCAGGTCAGTATGATACCGAGGAACTGGTAACGGAAGCGATCAGGATCTTGCTAGGGAAGGTCAAGGCCGTTGAGGATGGATTGGATAAGCTCTTTGAGGTACCGGAGGTATAAATACATTGCACGATATCACATACCCATCCGAGTGGCTTTGAACCGTGAGACTTTCTTCGATGGCGCAGGATCTGGCGGTACGGCATGTCCGGTCGCCGCTCCCTCCTTGACCGACGGCACCACAACAGGAGGTAGTGAGCCCACGGTTTGATCCTCGCTCGCCTTCGGCAAACCCATTGCTTGAGAAGCCTCCTCATCCCCGTCGAGACCCATCAACCTTCGCTTCATCTCCCTCTTCCGTCTCATGCCTTTCGCTTTCTCCGACGAGTCCTCCTCATCGCCCTCGCTGCGGTCCGAATCACTCCACTCAGCTTCACCCGGCGCAAGCACAAGATTCCCCTTCTCCAGCTTCCCAACCCTCACGAACTTCCTCAGATCTTCTGGCGTAGGGTTGACGATCCGCTTCCCGTCGATGTGAGGAACGCCGATCATCACTCCTCCTTCTTCATCTTCCTTTTCCAAGGAGAGGTATGCTCGACGTCGATGATACTCCAACGCTGCTTCTCGTGCGAGAAGGGCGTCGTCGAGGTCGTATTCGTCCTCCTCGGATGGACTAAGGCTGTCATTATGGTCTCCGTCGCCCCCTTCGGGATAATGCGGATCTGATGCGGTGTTTCCGGTTTTAGGTGGAGATAGGGCTATTGGAGGTATCGGCGAGTTCTCGATGACGGTCGGCTTCAAAGAAGGCATCTGCTTGCTCTCGGACATCTTTGGCAAATTGACGGCGGGTGTACTTCCAGGCCTGATCGGATTAGGCGGGATCATCGTCGTTGGGCTGATCGAGGCTTCCTCTTGCTGTGCCATACGTTGCGAGAACAAGCTACGCTTACGAGATGATGTCGTCGTTTCCGATCCATTCGTCGTAATCGTCTTATTGGTGTCAGGATTGGTCGGCTTCCCCGGACCAGCCAGGAAACCCCTCTTGAACCCCGCGAACCCTTTCTCACTCACACCATTCTTGACCGATGGCTTGGGCTCAGCTATCACCGGGACAGGTCTTGGCTGCTCGAACTCTCCGTTCGGCACTGGAAAGACTGTACCGCCTATCTTTGCTGCTGCTGGCGAGTCAGGAGGGAGAATTACGGATTCGTCGAAAGAGACTGATTTCTTCCGCGTTGGCGGTTTGAGGATCGATTTGGGCGGTTGCGAGGTGGATGAAAGGCGGCGTGGCGGGGACGACGGGACGGGGGACGGGGATCGATCGGGAGAAGGTGGAGATGCGGGTTCGACAAGGCGCGGAATGAGGGGTTCTTTGGAAGGAAAATCCTCTTCGTCCGCTTCATCACTGCTTCCCCCTTCATTGAACACCTTCCGCCGGAGCGCCGCTCGCCTGGCGACAGCTGCGTCGAACCAATAGTCCTCGACCGGCTCCTCTTTCATCACTGGTGCATCTTCTTCTTCCAGCGCTGCAGGGACTGGACCGAGTGGTTTGCCCTCCGGATCTTCCCGGATCTCGTGAATGGGTAGTCCGTCTTCGTTGATCATCTGAAGTATTCAGCTTCTTCTACGATGCGTAGGCGATCCATCCACATACCCCATCATCTCCGTTAGACATCTTCCCCTTTCCCTTCCCGCTCCCACTTGCCAATCCTCGTTGAGTCGCCATCAACCCGTCGAGCACATTTGCCAACGTTGGTTTGGTCTCGGTGGGAACAGCGCTTTTCTCAGGGTTCGGGATTGGTGTCGGCATCGTTTCCTTGAGCGTCTTACTTGACTCTCCACCGGTTTCGGTTGATCGGGAGCGAGATGGTCCAGCACCCGTTGGCATCCGGAAGATTGGGTTGAACTGCACAGGAGGAGGTAACGTTCTCTTCCTGATGGTACCCGCTTCTACTTCTCCAACTACCGCTATCCCAAAAGTCGGTCGAGTTGGTCCTTCCTGCATCCTAGCGTGATCCATCAAAAGCGCTAACTCGTCAGCCGGCATCATCATCCAAATCCGACGCACCGGTCTTCCTCCGCTTGATATACTCCTCCGCCTCTTGAGTCGTCATCTCAATCCACCATCCCCCACCGACATTGACTTTGATGTCATTTGTATGTACAACCGAACCTTTGAAGGAAGCTTTCGAGTTGAGAGGGATGTTGGCTGACCAGCGTGTTCCGGTAGTTAAGGTGGATAGTCTGGCTGAGAGGAGGTCGAGGGCTGCGATGTGGGATTGAAGAGAATTGTCGGCGGGCTGAATGGGGAGGTTGAGGTCTTCATCCATGCTATGCTAGATTTTCTCCACAGGAGTAGATAATGGGGAAGAAGCAGATCTTACGATTTTTGTTGACGGGAGAGTCCGTACAGCCGGAGAAGCAAGGTGGAGGTAGTCGAGGTGGGCAAAGGTGGAGGTGACTTAATCTCTCTCCCTTCATTAAGTCTCTCAAAAGTTTGCTCGAGTGTTCACCAAAGCATTGAACGGCCTCCATTTCTGTCAAACCGTCAAAGACCGTCCTCCAACTCATCCTTCAACGACATGAATGTCTCAACATCCACGCACCCCCAGCCATGCAGCGCTCGGAACGGGGTAAAGGAGTCCAGGCTGCCTGTACCGTGTTGAGAAACTGATGTCTCAGGATACTAGCTGAACTGGTGATGAGTGGAGCTTTATTTTGAACCCGAGCTCGTGGATTTGAGAGATTGGAGGGGGATACTCATTACCAGATTAGCGAATCCCAATTTGTCGGTTCGAATCGCAATTGTATAAAAGTGGCACCGTAGCTCTGGCGCCTTTTGGCCCTTGAAGCCGAGTTTTCTTCTTCTTCCGATGTAGTGCGATTCATGGCCAATGCAGATGATTGTATGATTGTCAACGTTCTTGGTGCTCCAAATCCTCCGCCAACCTCTCCATCGCCCACTCCACCGCTCCAACTGTAAACAGCGGTGTTTGCCCTTCCAAAATCCCATGTACACTAAAAGGGACACGGATGACTCGGACCCCAATCGACTATCATCAGCTCCGCCTTCAATCAGACCCACCTCCACTGCATCATCTACATCAACCCCCCCGCCATCAAGACAGACGACATGCGTAACAAGCGCTCTTGACGCCCACATCGGACGGTCCACCAGGTTTCCCGTGCGTTTCGGCTTGTCATAATGCCGCAACGAGTCCAGAATTGCGTTGATGTAGTCCGACGCGATATAGCCAGGTGTTTCTCGGTCATTCATCGAGTTGACTGAGATCAGCGACGCCGACAGACCAACTCACGTAAGACGACCTTCGCCCTGAGGGAAGGTGATGTTGCAATGGCTGTGGCGAGTCCGCGTAATGCCGAACAAGGGACGATACTTGTCCATAGCGAACCGCACGAGTACACCAAGATGTCCCGATTGGAAAGACTGTCAAGAAATTCTGGATTCGGTTCCGGGAAGATCTCCTGATAAATTGTCGGTACAATCCTATTTTCGGCGCTTACTTGTCCATAGTTGTTGATGTAGAATACCCGCTCAATCCTGGCCTCTAAAGGTTTCTCCTCCTCACCTTTCCGGTATCCCAGGTTCCCGCCTGCAGGTAGGTCGACAGGTCTCGCTCCGTCAAGTGATGGTTGCCCCGATAGTGGGAGGGAAATATCGAAGGTTCGCGAGTCTCGCCGCAATCCATGACCTAGATGAGATTTCCCATTACGGGTAGGCGTCGATGTCACCGATGTGAGCGGAGTCGCATCGGAAGTCGGATGGGAAATAGTGCATTGGCCAACCAATGTAGTCGAGTTGGCCAACTGCGCCGCTATCGTGACCGTCTGATTCGAGTTGATCACTGGAATGACCTGCACACCCTGATCCACCCCAGCTATCGATTTGAAGAGGAAGATCGCACTCGGAAGACTGCTGAAGAGATCCCTTGCTCCGGTGAGGAAGCCATTACCGAGCGAGAAGTTTCGAAACGAGAATCGCTTATGTGCACGACGAAGACAGAGGCCCTGGAAATGCACCAGGAAAGCTTCTGTCAGCTCGTTTCCTGGCAGGATATTCACCTCTGATGCATTCCTTCTTGTCCTCGCCTATCCCATCCCACAGTGAGCTTTGCCCTCCTACAATATCCATCCATAGATCCCGTACGACTTTCTCCGCAGCTTCGGCAGGAAAGCGGTACGACATTAAGGTATAGATCGCTAGTCGTTCTTGCTCTTCTCTCGTGTTTGGGTGTTCGGTAAGGGGGATGAGGCGGATGAGACGGGAGCCTGGTATTAGCTTGTTCCTCGGGTGGGGAACCTACGGATATCTCCAATGGAAGGGCCTCCGAAGCACCTCAGGATCTCGGATGAGGAGCCACCATCGTCTGAAACAGGGAGGACGAATGCTGGAGAATGGCCAAATGCTGAAGCGATAGAATTTGCTCCGGTCCCTCCGGAGATGATCAGGTAGCTAAGAGTTTGAGAAGCACCATTTTTGCTTGATAGGCGAAGTGAAGAGAACGCCGAGCGACTATGGTCCATTATGCAAAATGTCGCGAACGATTACACCAAGGGTTATCGCTCTCTCGAGGCCGAACCCGACCGTGATATCACGGGGACCCATCCGCTGAACCGTATTGATAACGTGTCAACGAGTCATTGCGCGATCCTTTCTACCTGATAGAGGAAGTACAATGGTAGGAGATTCTGAGGAGTCAATGGAGATCCAGTCCCCTTGTTACACGGTGTCGCTCAGTCCAGACTACTCGAAATATTCACCACCCCAGTTCCGATATCGCTCTAAGCCATTCCTTGCTGAGCGGTCAAGGGTTTATCCACGTGGCTGTTCCTAGGTCCGCTTCCGGGATAAGTTACTCAAACTCGTGCGACAAAGTTGAAGGATCCCCATTCAAGTTCCTGCTCACCAGTCTAGCGATCAGACGACAATGCAGCGAAGAGCATTGAAGCAGGTGAGATAGAGTCGTTAATAGCTTAGACAAAGCTGAAGCCTTGTACAGCTTGGCAAGGTCCAACAATGGACGAACGAAAAGGTACGTTACTCGTGTTCCTCATCATTGAACTCTTGTAGGTATTCTCAGGCGAAAAGACTCAGCTATCGGACGACTTTACGGAATATGAGAAGGAGATCGAAGTCCACCGTCTGGGCATCGAGCGGTCAGTCAAACGGTCTTGTTAACCATCTAACCTATCACAGGCTACATGCAACATCCTTACCTTTCTTCCATCAGCTCACAAAGGTCAAACCGACTGCCGATCCTTACCCACCTGCCGGATCAGGGAAGGACAAGATTCTACATACGGAAGCGTTGGGATTGGTTATGATCGATTATGGTGGAGATGTGGGAGATACTTACGGTAGGAAAGGGCTTGCGCTGACGGGGTGCAGCTGATTGGTACACTAGGTGATGGTTTGGCCAAATATGGGAGGGCTCGCTGCAAGCTGACTGTGGTATGTGAGATCTGTCGATGAAGACGGGGGTCTACTGACGTCTCAGGCGCAAGAGGAGTTTGGGGCAAGGCTAAGGGATAACTACATCGCCGGGATGGGTGAGTAACTAAAGTCATATCTTACTGATCATTTGCAGATGTAGCCCTGGGAGCGGTCATTGACTACCAGACGTTTCGGAAGAAGCTCGACTCGAGGAGGTAAGCTATTTAAACGCGAGAAATAGTCTGATAATTATAGGCTCACCCTCGATTCCGCCATATCTCGTGCGCAGGGGTCCAAGAAGGACTCACGTGAGCTCGAAGAGGACGTAAATCTAGCGACAATGAGATTGTGAGCAAGGCAATCGAGAAGAGCTGACATTCAGTGAGGAGGTCGAGGAGGAGACTTCATTACGCATGCAAGCGATTCAGGCAAATGAGGAGCGGCAATGGGCGGAGCTTTCGGATCTTCTTGAGGCCGAGCTGGAATACTTTGCAAAGTGCAAGCATATCTTGGAGGAGCTACGAGAAAATTGGCCCAGCGGGTGAGTGCAGTTCCTCGGCCACGCTGATAGCAGATCTGTCTCGAATCGGCCCCGAGCCAAATCCAACGCTTCATCCCGCTCAATCACCCGGACCGCTCCTTCCCGCTCCTTCCGCAATAATCACGCCTCCGACGACTCTGACCACACCCCAAATCGATCCCGTGCACACTCCAATGTTTCCTCAACCGGTAAAAGCAAGGAGAAACGCTCGATGATCCCTTCCTTCCGCTCTTTCGGCAAGAAAGGGGGTATCGGTGTGACCGCGCGTAAAAGCTTCACCCAAGAGAAGTACGGCAATATCGAGGAGGACGATGGCAGACAAGCGCTTCACTCTGATGGCGAGGACAATCTTGGGAGTGGACGGAAAGAGGAGATCGGCTTCCGCGATAGTCTGGCGTACGAACCGGATCTGAACCCGCCAAAGATGCGGCGAACCCACACCACGGCCCTCACTGCGACCACATACGTCAAAGCGATCTATAACTTCGCTGGAGCTGGAGCGGATGAATTATCTCTGCGCGCCGAGCAGGTGGTTGAGGTGAAGAAGAAAGTCTCAGAGGACTGGTACCTTGGCGAGTGTGAAGGACGGTCCGGCCTGTTCCCATCTTCCTACTGCGAGGAATACGTACCTTCCCCGGTCACACCCGCCTTGCCGCCTATACCCAGACGCTCGCTACCGCCGCGTTCGCATTCGTCCACTCAGACCATGGCCCCATCGCCTACACTAGACCTCACCTCCGACTCAGAACCGTCCCATGGCTTCTCCGATTCGGATCTCTACGACACTGCATCACTCGCCGCTGTTCCATCATCCCGTTCCAAACCAGTGAAGAAACCCGCCCCGCCCCCTCCGCCATCCCGTCGATCCGCTTCCTCTAACAATATTCCAACAGCTCACACCGCCTACCTTTCCCCTCCTCAGCCTGTCACCCGTCCTCGCGCCAATACCGCGTCCCGCCGACCTACCCTTGACTCCTCACCCGAAGGCTTACCTTTCGCTGGGTCACCCTTTGCCGGATCTGACGATGACGAGTTTCTCCATGGCGGGACAATACCTGGGCCTAGCGGACTCAGCCATGGTCTCGCTGGCGTACAGCTTCAAGAGGACACTAGCTCGCAAGCATCATGTCGCGTCTGCTCATGCGATGACTTCACCCAGAACGTGTTCAAGGCGAAGGGTATGTGCTCGACTTGTTATCATCAGCACTAGGCATTTGTTCGACTTGTTATCATCAGCACTAGACAGTTGGTCAGCATATAGAGGGATCGAGCTGTACATGTGACATGTTGATGCATGGTCTTGGTGCGTTTAGCTTTTGTGCAGTATTTTTCAGCACCGTTGTGTTCTGATGCCTCAGCTCTTCATCACCCTCCATCTTGCTCCGCTGACTACCTCGAGGTCTTCCAGTGTCCCGTACACCTGATCGAGTGTCTCGAGAACGTCATCCAAGCCGTATCTTCGCGGTCGAGAGGGATCGGATGGCTTCGCGAGGGATGCTTGATTCGATAAGGGTGGGAGGGACGGGTAAATCTTGCCGCTACGAGATTGATTGTTCTTGATACGGTAACGTGCGGTCTTGCCTTGATGTTGAGCTGTGTGCGGGGATCGCGCTTCTGGGCAGAACGGCTCTGTATTCTCGGTATGATTTTGATCGAAAGGACGAGCTTTGCGCTTGCTGGTCATACTTTCGACGTCGATGATCGCAGCCGGATGATCTTGCTCATTCGGGAAAGGGGCTTGCATCTCCGCGAGCTTAGCGAGAACGTCGACCGCGTCACCGTTGCGGAGGTCGACTGAGGTTTTCTCGTCGAAATCGAAGAGTAGTTTCGGTGTCGCGATTTGTCGTTTTTGAGGAGTCTTTGGGCCTCGAGATGTACGGCGTGATATCGGAATGCTGCTGTTGTAATCGCGCTGGTTTCCTCCTCTGCTGGTTATCAGCTTCCTTTGGCAAGTGACCTGCCTCTTCCCCTCGCCTGACCATATCGGTACGATCCAGTTTCCCAGCCCCACCGTCTGCCCCGCCCTTACGCACGCCAGCACCCATTCGGCATCGTACAGCACCACTGGTCGTCTACTAAGATGCGGGATGATCGGGTCATTCCGCGCCACTAAATAGTATGAGACTGGGAGGTCGAGCGGGTCGATGGTGACGTCGTGGGCTGGGGGAAGGATGTGACCACCATGAACAAGAAAGATACTGGGGATGTGTATCGGTACGGACGGTGAGAAGTATGTCGGTGCGAGTGAGTGAAAGAGGTTGGATAATGATGCTGTCATATCTGGACTTGGGTGGAATGAGAAGTGCGTAAGGTTTGATCGTCAGGTTGCGGTGACGGCTGAAAGTGTTGGAATGAGCTGGATCCCTCGTAAGAGTGTAGCTGAAGAAGTAGCGAATCAACTGGGAGAGTCTCGCACTGACATCGCGAATTTCGAGGAAGAAGGAAAGTGATGCTTGAATTGCGAGATAGCAGGAAATAGCCTTTCAAGTGCGACTGAAGGGTGCCCCGCGTGCCTATCTTGATGGTGGGGAACCGGGCAATCTCGACCGTCTTTCCGGGTGACCGTGTCTGAGATTTCTTTATACTTCTTCGATCATGAGAAAAGCGTAGCATTCGATCTCCTCTTGTCTAGAGTCAACTAGGCCATGCTCAGTTTACTCGCCCTACTCCTCCCCCTCTACATCGCGCAAACGTGCGATAATTACGGTTCTCCCTCCGGCTCATCCTGCCTCTGTCCACCTGGTTTCAACACTGCTGGATCCGATGGGACTTGTAACCTACCTGTGTGCGGAGGAAGCTTGTATACTCCTGGACCGGTAGCTCCTGGCGGTACTGGCGGTCATGGCAATATCTCCGTTGGGGATTGCGCTTGTTCGACCGGATGGCAGGGTCCTGGGTGCACCGGTGGGTTGATCAAATCCGACAGGTCGCTAATTACTAGTCTGTACAACTGCTTCCTCGTGCAGCTCTTCACTCTCGAAGTACCTCAATTCGTCGAACGCCCTCTCATCCGGTAGCCTAAACACCAGCCTCACATGCTCTACCATCCCGACCGTCTACTCCACCTCCCAACTTTCATGTTCCGTCATACAGCCAACTCTCCAAGCACTCTTTCCCCTTTCGACAACTCTCACCATCACTCGTTCCCTGAATGCGTCCCTCTCGCCGGGTGGAGTGTCAATTCTCAGCTCCGCCGGTCTGGCAAGCGGGGACGGCGAGATCTGGGCGCAGGTGTGGTATGATGGGACGGAGCAATTCTCGTGTTTGGCTAGTGAATGCACGCAAACCGTCGGCTCTGGAAGCCGCGGTGTGAACGGATCCACATGGATATGTCCTACTCTCAACTGCGCATGCCGGAACGGTACAGACTTTTGCGGAGGCGGAACTACAGTAAGTCGACTTACACATAGCTTGCGCTAAAAGGGCAGTCGACCTCTCAAAACCTCACTGGTACCATCGCCATTCTGAAAGGTCCCCTTGAGGTTAGTTGCGTGTCCGGCGGCACGTGTCAATTCAAGCAGTCGATTCTTGAAGGTCTTTTCGGAGCAGGCGGTCTCGAGCTCTCCTCGTGTTCTTCTGGCGAATGCGTCGAGCAATATGTTATCGATCAAGCTCTGGGTATCACTGGTACTTCGACCGGTGGCGGTGGTCTGAGCGGAGGTGTCATAGCCGGCCTCGCAGTTGTCGGCGTGATCCTGCTCGCAATCATCGGTGTCACCATCTGGGGCTTTATGGCTCGACGAAAAGCGAGACGTAGCATGCGAACAGATGGACAGATGCCAAAGTCCGGTCGAGTCGGTGTCCGCTGGTCGGGAGTAGGGTATGAGGTGAAGCCTACTGGCTCGCATACTTGGGCGAGGACAATCGCTTGGATGAAGGGGTCAAGCATGAAGGCTGGTCAGGCGGAGGACGGTGCAGCTGCTGGTCCCGGTGGTGGGAAGGTCATATTGCGGGAATCAGGAGGGACCCTGCCACCTGGCGGGTTTTGCTGCATTCTCGGTCCGAGCGGAGCCGGCAAATCCACGCTGGTGGACATCATCGCTGGGAAACGGAAAGCTGGTCGAGTAGAAGGGCGAGTTGCCTTCGTGCGGGATGGCTCCCTCGGCCGAGTCAAGGTCGGCTACGTTGATCAGGTTAGTCAACTTCTAACACATTCGCTAATCTCAGTCCGATGTCCTTTCGCCTACATCCACCGTCCTTGAGACGTTGGTGTTCACTGCCAATCTCCGGCTACCAGAGGACATCCCTAAAACTGTCAAAGAACAGCGAGCTCGGACTGTGCTTTCTCAACTCGGCCTCGACCACGTTGCGGATACTCGCGTAGGCTCGGTCGAGTATCGAGGTGTCTCCGGCGGAGAGATGCGACGGGTCTCCATTGGTATCGAGCTTGTGGCTGCACCAGACGTGCTTGTCCTCGACGAACCGACATCAGGTCTTGATTCTGTCTCGGCAGCACGTCTTGTCAAGCTATTGAAAGGCTTGAGTGAAGACATGGAGACGAAAACTACAATCGTTGCGAGTATCCATCAACCCAGCTCAGCGCTGTACCATTATTTCGATCAAGTGGTACTACTCGCTGAAGGCCGACAGCTGTATTTCGGGCCCGGTGGATGTCGACCCGCCGAATTTTTCGCATCTCAAGGTCGACCCTGCCCAGCTGGGTACAACATCGCTGATCATCTTCTCGAGATCGCTAGCGGACCGATCACCGGCCTTCTCGCCGGTCCAGCTACGATGATAGGGTCAACTCAAGATAGCTCAGCTTCGAGCTCGTCTCACGGATCGAAGGGGTCCCTCGAGCGAGGTTATACAGCGGATCAAAGCAATACACCTTTTGCGGAGAAAGGTCAAGTGCCGCTTTATCCCCCTCAATCCCTCCTCAAGGAGGATGGGGTAGGCGAGGTCGACTTGGCGAACCTCGGAGAACAGGAGAAGACCGGATGGTGGCCCCGGACGCACTGTGCTACGACCTTCCTCACTCAGATCGAAGTGCTCAGCGGGAGGGAATGGCGTAATCTCAAGCGGTGAGTTCATTGGTTTGGGCCGATCTGACATCGCAGTGACAAGACGTTACTCATCGCCCATATCGCTATCGCTTGCATTCTTGGCGTCTTTGCGGGGGGTCTCTACTTCAAGGTCAATCTCACAATTGCGGGGTTCCAAAACCGAGTGGGGAGTTTGTTCTTCCTTGGCTCGCTCATTGCTTTCTCCTCGTTGAGGTGAGCATCTCAATCAGGTCAGGCGGATAGCTGATCTTCTCAGTGCGCTCTACAACCTGGTGGAAGTGCGAGGGCTTTTCTTACGGGAGCGAGCGGGGTCTTTCTATTCGTATGTGACCAGATACAGGACTAGGCAGGAGCTGATCACGTCCCAGACCTCAGGCGTGGCTACTGTCAAGAGTCCTCTTCGATGTCATTCCTCTTCGACTGATCCCAACCTTCATTGTTGGGTAAGCAGTGTAGTGTTTCACCCAGGGTTTTGCTCAGATTCAAATTTCAGGATCATCGTCTACTGGATGGTCGGATTGTCGCATGACGCTGCACGCTTCTTCAAGTTCCTCCTCATCCTCGTGGAGTTCTCCCTTGGTATGACCCTCTTTGTACGTTTCGATACCTTTTCATCAGTCCACAGCTAATTTTTGCAGAACTTCCTCCTCGCTTGCGTCTTCCGTAATGGAGGGGTCGCGATCCTCCTTAGCTCCCTGTGCAATCTCTTCCTCATGACTTATGCGGGGTTAGTGGATTACTGCTCGCTAGCAGTCATGCTCATATCAGGATCGCAGCTTCTTTGTGAACGTTCATCAAATCCCGCCAGTCCTCCGATGGTTGCGGTACTTCTCGACATTGGGCTACACCTTAGAGGCTTTATCGGTCAACGAGGTTGGATCAGGGCTTATGATCATTGTCAGTCATGCACGCCTTCCGCCTGTCTAGACTGATACTCGACAGGACGTCCTGGATGGCGTCAACGTCGAGATCAGCGCGACGGTCATTATGGAGACATTGTTCGGATTTGGGCTTGGTCATTATTATCGGTGCGTAGAGCTACGATTTGAAACAGCGCTTCAGCTGACGGTACGGTAGCGATGTTTTGGTTCTCTTTGCATATATCGCGGGTTATGCGGTGCTTCTCGTTGGCGCCGTTGTTCATTTACTTCGTGAGAGACGGTGAGGGTAATCATGTAGGTATATGCAAACTCCAGTATATGATAACGCAACGGAGGCGTAAGGAACCTAGCTGTTCAGGTAGCCCCTTCGCATTCCACATGTGGCCAGAATCCCGTTCCCAGATCGGTCGCAACTCATCCCAGTCGCCGCGAAAGATCGCGTTCGGAAATCCGTCAGGTTCGGTCCAGCAATGTGATGTGTGCCGTCCAGAAATCCGAATCGACCATGAGAGCGTTCAAATAGTCTCGTGGTTCAGCTACGCGGAAGAAACTGCCAGGTATTCCGTGAGATAGTGTCCATACCAATTATGATTCCTTGACTAGGCCAATGCCCTCGTAGCCTCTATTCCATCTTCTCCTCCTAATCCCCGTTCATTCTGCCCAACAGTACCCAACTTCTTCCAAACCGCCTTCACCTCCGACTTCTCCTCAGAACTCAACCCGCCTCTCTCCGCAGCCCTCACCAGCGCTCGCACAGCATTCTCCTCAAACTCAAAATCCTCCCCTCCTCTCTCCTTCAAAGCCTGTATCAACACCGCCAGCACTCCTTCCCTCTTCAATCCATCTATAAGGTTCTCACCTTCTCCTCCGGACTTCATCCGCTCCTCGATGAGGTTTCGGATTTCATTGGGTAGTTCCCCTTCGTACTTCTCATCAGATTGCATGACCAGTGTCCCAACTAAAAAAGCCATCTTCCGCCGAACGACGGGCTCGGGATCAGATACGCCCCTACGAAGGACGGAGTAGCCTTGTGAGGAGTTTGCGAGGAGGACGGAGGAAGCTAAGGGCCAATGTTTGACTGCGGAGGAGAATGCGTAGGTCGCCCTTGCTCGAGTGGTGCTGCTTGGTTGATGGGGTAAAGAAGGTGGAGGGTAGATGAGGGAGAGAAGGATGGGGAGGGCTCCGTGGATATATAGCTGCGAAAGGTCTGAGACAGGATCGGTTGGAGAAAAGGCAGACGTACTGCTGCTTGAGCTTTCAGATTGTTTTGAACTGCTGTCCCGATGACCCAACATGCGTGAGAGACTATTGCGGAGTGTGACGATACCAGAAGGGATAGTAGAGGATCCCATAACTTCAGGACAGTCATGTTATTCGCATTATCCATCAGCTCGATCAGCTGGAAGTTCACGTCAAATTGAGATCCACGGAAGAGCTGTATTTCACTTACCATCTCAAAGTCGTCAAGCGCTTCAGCCCGCTGATCGACTTCCATACTCTCATCCAGCGCAATCGACATCTTCTCCTTCATGACCAAACTATCACTCTTTCCCATGATCAGGTCCAACATCTCGGTATTCAGGTCACTCCGTTTCGCCAGACTTGGTAAGCTTGAAGTACCCGTGACAGGGGTAGCTGGACCGGGTGTAGACGCCGGTGATACATTGTCGGTGGAGGAATCATAGAATGGGTCGGAAGGGTGGAGGGTGGATGATGCCAAGGATGGGTTGGAGGTTGGATTGAAGCGGAGGGAGAGTTGTTGGTCCTTAGGAGGATCGGATTTTGTAGTTGAATTGGCTATTGACCATCGTAGGAGGTCGTTGAGGTCAGGCATGGTGACTGATCGACGAGGACTGTGAGGATCAGGCGATTCTGTATCCTAATAGTCCGAGTGCTGTGGTTTTGCTCCGCGAAGAGATGCCTCACAATTCCTTTACGCCTGGTGGCAACACGAGAAACCACTAGAATATAGCTGTCCGACGGAGCCCTCGATATCATCGGATGCTGGAGGAAACCTGCATCTGACGTGGACTTCTGAGCAACGCGACTGTCATGTATTTCCGATATTAGCGCGATTGCCGCTCAGGCTTTCTTGTCCCCGTCCATCTTGATATCTTGTTTTCTTGCTTAGCCGCTATGCTCCGTCGAGCACCGATTAAGCAGCGACCGGGAGATCCAGCACCTACATCAGCGACATCTGGTGGATACGGCATAATATCCGCTCCATTCAAACCGCCTACAGCTCTAGCTTCTAAGAGAACCCTCGAACTCCCCGCTCGTAAGCGGAAAGCGGTGTCATACAAAGGTCAAGGACGTGGAGATGATAGTGACGGCGATGCAGAAGGGAATCCGAGTAAGAAGGGGAAGTTTGCTATGGGGAATAAGGAGTATGGCGAAGATGGGGTTTTAGGGGATATGGCGAGATGGTGTAATCGGAAGTTCCCGGTCTTCAAGCCAAAGGAGAAAGTGACGGTTTTCACTAAGAGGTAGGTTCTTTGAACGAGATCAAACGCTGAGCTTCGTAGCTTCAGTATACCTATCATGATCAACTCAAAGACATCCAAGACTATCGTTCATTCCCTTTCTCACGCCTCGCTTGGTACCCGACGACATCCTACTCTCACCCCTCGACCACTGCATGATCCCATGGCCGATCACGCCATCGTCCTCTACGATCCGACAATCGACTATCGACCTGAGCCTGAGGAAGTGGACGAAGCACCACGGGAAGAGCTAAGGTTGCGGAAAGAAGCGGAAGCACGAGGACCTCATAAAAGCTTGAAAGTAATATTAGGGATACAAAATCCCACGAAGAAGGCAGAAGCGAGAGTACCCGTCGTCATCGATCCTAGTCTGTCGAAAATGCTTCGTCCACATCAGATTGAGGGTGTCAAGGTGAGCCGTGACAGCGAATTGGCGCTAATGGCAGTTCTTGTATCGATGTACAACGGGATTGTTGGCAGATAATGCTTGGGGGTGTATCATGGCGGACGAGATGGGTCTGGGTAGGTTGCCGAGTAATTGCATGATGATGTTGAGTTGACAAAACGTAGGCAAGACGTTGCAGTGTATTGCGCTGTTGTGGACACTTCTGAAACAGTCACCAATCGCTGGGAAGTCAACATGTGAGAAGGTCATCGTGGCCTGTCCTACTTCCTTGGTTGGTAATTGGGCAAACGAGCTTGGTATGCATCCAGGCGTTCTTAATTGCGAATTTGCTGACCACCGTCCCAGTGAAATGGCTCGGACCAGGGGCGATCAATCCCCTCGTAGTGGATGGAAAGGGAGGCAAGGCGGAACTGATCCCGGCTGTTCGGAGATGGGTCAATGCCCATGGACGAAATGTCACCCTTCCTGGTAAGTAATGCTACCTCAATAGTGAAGCGCTGACTTCCCGCCCAGTGATGATCGTGTCGTACGAGACACTGAGGACACTGCAAGACGAGCTAGTGAATTGCCCTATCGGCTTGCTTTTGGCGGATGAAGGGCATCGACTGAAGAACGCCGGTAAGTCGCTGCACCATTGAGCTTGAAGATTCCTGATGGTGGCTTAGACACCCTCACATTCCAATCACTAACAGCACTCAACGTCCAGCGCCGAGTCATCCTTACTGGCACTCCCATCCAGAATGACCTCTCCGAGTACTTCGCCCTCCTCAACTTCGCCAATCCCGAATATCTCGGCTCTAAGCTTGATTTCAGGAAGAATTTCGAATCAAAGATCCTTCGAGGACGGGATGCAGATGCAACGGACAAAGACAAGCTGGAGAGCGATGCGAAGCTGAAAGAGCTCGGTGGGTTGGTCAGCAAATTCATCATCCGGCGGACCAACGATTTGCTTTCGAAGTACTGTACGTCACTCCCTGATCAGCGAGTGACCTAGCTGATCTGTCGCCAGTACCGGTGAAGTACGAGCATGTCGTCTTCTGCCGACCGAGTCCCTTGCAGACAAAGCTGTATAACCTGTTCGTCACGTCGAAAGACGTCCAGCGGTTACTCCGCGGTAAAGACTCGCAACCATTGAAAGCCATCGGTCTGCTACGAAAACTGGTCAACCACCCGGATCTACTGAATCTGCCGGAGGATCTACCGGGAAGCGAGAACATCTTACCCCCGGAATATCATGGCAAAGGGAGGGATAGAAACCTCAACTGCGGGTATTCTGGGAAGTTTGTCGTGCTGGAACGGTAAGAGCCCGCACTATCTGAGTAGATGGCACTGATTCTGCTCAGAATGCTGGATCACATCAAGAATCATACCGACGATAAGATCGTTCTCATCAGCAACGCTACACAAACCCTGGATCTGATGGAGAAGCTATGCCGCAATAAGAAGTGCGTACGATAGACTTCTCACCGACACCGGTGCTCTGCTTATATGCGGACAGGTACGGCTGCGTACGCTTAGATGGGACCATGAATGTGAACAGGCGATCCAAGATTGTTGCGCGTTTCAATGATCCCGAAAGCAAGGAGTTCGTCTTTCTTTTAAGCTCGAAGGCTGGTGGATGCGGGATCAACCTGATCGGAGCAAACCGTTTGATCCTCTTTGATCCGGTAAGTCAGCTCCATCAGCCGTATTGCCCTGGCTCTGAGCGAAGTAGGATTGGAACCCCGCTAGCGATCAGCAGGCGTTGGCTCGAGTATGGCGTGACGGCCAGAAAAAGGAGTGTACGTCGGCAGTCGAGCTTCGTTGTCAATGCTGATCGATCTCAGGCTTTGTCTACCGATTCCAGACAACGGGAACCATTGAGGAGAAAATCTTTCAACGGCAGTATGTTCTCAACCCGATTGCCTCTATAAGGCTCATCGATCTCCTAGATGCCAAAAGCAGAACCTTGCCGCTTGCGTAGTCGATGAAGCCGAAGACACAGCTCGACATTTCACTCAGGACGATCTACGCCAGCTCTTCAAGTTTAACACGGACACGGCATGCGATACCCACGACACCTTCAAGTGTAAGCGATGCCGAGATGGCAAGCAGTTCGTCAACGCGCCAGCATTACTGTATGGTGACTCCAGCTCGTGAGTGTTTCCCAACTGGGAAGGCAACTGGGAAGGAGTATTTTTTGACCTTGTCAGGTGGAATCATTTCCCCAACTCGGAGCTGGGCAAGATGCATGACGATCTGTTGAGAGCGGAGTTGGGTTTACCGGAGGTCTCCTATGTTTTCCAGTATATCTCGCATTGATCATACCCCACATCAGTTGTAGCATATCTTGGGTCCGGTTTCTATAGTATATTTTATAGCAAGCATCATGAAGCATTTGGGGGAAATTTTGTGTTGATTCTGTTTCGCTTTTCGCCGACATCTGGGTCTATCTGTTGCATACATAGTTTTGTGTCTAGGTGGATTCAGATGCAGAGACTGAATGATATGTATGGGCAGGCTAGCGGTCTCAGCGATCTCTTCAAGAGGAAGAAGTGATGTGATGCTCGGACATTCGGCCGGCTGTTCATGGTGAGACATCTAGTCTCTTCCGTCCCTTATCCGGTTTCTTCTCACTTTCTATTTCTTGTATCTGTGTTTTGAGCCAGCTCCATCTGGCTCAGACTCAGTATCTTGTTGTAGCTAATTCTTGTTGCTTGAGGCGGCAAGTCCCGCCAAACCGCCAACTGCCACCGAGCGGGGCTGCGCTTTCTACCTCACCGGCCGCTCACCATGCCTTCCTCCCCTTCGGACCTCTTCGCGTTCGACTTCCCTAAAGCCCAACTCACCCTCCTTGACACCTCGGACAGCGACGACGAGGAAGTTTTATACCTGACAACCCTTCGAGTGGTCGCACCGGCTTTCGTTCCCAAGCCTAAACCTCAGGTTGTCTCGCTTGTAGAGAGTCACTTGATCCAACTTGCCGATGGCTCGACGGTCGTCCTCAGGCCAGCTAGAGGGCCTCCGTCTAGAAGTGCGATCCTCAAAGCTCAGCTAAGGAGACCAATATCATCGATCCTCAGACCCCGACCTACTCCTATCAATCTTACGAAACCGCCGCCTACACCTGAGGTCCTTCAAGGAAGGCCCGAGCGCCTCTAGTCGACCTCGACGTCAATACCGTCTCGTCCACCTCTTCTCGGCCTTCATACGCGAATCTTCTAGCTCGTCTCCGTACACTACCGTTATCACCACCTGCCACACCGGATCTCACCCCGCCGAGTAGTTGGTCAAGTCGCGCACCCTCACCGTTAACCCTCACGCCAAGCGTCCTCGAGGACCGTCCCATCATCCTCTCCACGCCGAAAGAAGTCTCCAGCCTTTTCCTTAGCACTTTTGTCCCCCATCCTTTCCTAGGTGTCTTGTCGAACCCTCAAACACCTAGGCGGAAAGTCGAGGTCCTGGTCGATGGTAGATGACGAAGAAGAGGGCATGACCGATGATATTGGCGAGGTGGTGCAGAGGTTTAGCAAGAGTGTCATTCCACACCGACCAAAGTCTCGAAGAGGGAAGATGAGGGACGGCTCGTGGACATCAGTGCGTCGATCACTCAACCTCGATCGAGTGGGGTGATTTCACCCATCCTTCAGTACGAGCCTTATCACGATGATCCAATGGATACAAAACCTCATACATTCGGGCTGAAAGCGCAAGCGGAAGGCACGAAAGTGGTGTCGCCTTACGCGCTGTACTCGTCTATGCCTTCGCCGAGACTTCGTATACGGCCACACCTACTTCACGCTACCCCACCTGATGGCCTGCAGCATTCGATCATGATGTCCTGGGCAGCTACCGAACCGACAACGGAGACTAAGGAGTATCTCCCGAAATTTCTGGAGAAACTCAGCGTGACGATCAACTCGAGACTTGATGATCCACGGACGGCTACGTTGAAGGGTATCAGGAGGTTCGAGGTGGATTTGTTTGGGAGTGTGAGTTGGGGTGGGACGACGGGACAGGGCAGCGATGTGGATCTGGTTCTCTTGGTCAGTCATCCCCGTTGGCTCGAAATACAGCTGACGAATGCTTCAGGATCGCATGCTGCCTCAAGGGTGTATGTCCATACTCAAGTATTGCTGCTCTATGCTGATGGGAAGGTACAGACGTTCCTTCAGTTTGGCGTGTACCGCCTGGCGAGACTCCCTTGCCGAGTACCGCTTCGCCTCGATCTCGACCTTTCAATACCGCTTTGCCCAGGCCATACCACCTCTGGACGTTATCGAATGTCCTCTCCGGGGCGGGGATGACGAAAGTCTCCCCAATTATCGGCGCGACTACCCCTATTGTCAAGTTTAAGGACCCTGAAACGGATCGGGACTGCGACATGAATGTGAATGGTCTCGGTGGATGGTAAGTCAAGACGGTACGGCTCAGAACTGCAAAGAGTCGCGATCTGCGAGCGCTCAAGCTTAAGGGTGATTCAGGTATAACTCCTCCCTCATCCTTCACTACTGTTTGATCGCGCCTCATCTCCTTCGCCCGCTTATCCACGCTCTCAAGCTGTGGGCTTCCACTCAAGACCTGAACGACCCGTCTGGTGCTCGAGGTCCCGCTACGATGTCGTCCTACTGCCTCACTCTCATGGTGATCGGCTACCTCCAGCATCGAGGCTGCCTTCCAAATCTGCAAGTGCACGTTCGTGTGGACATCCCTGACCTTCCTGGTGATACGAGTAATCCAGATGTTGTCTGGGTTGGATGGGGAAAGGAACAAGGTATCAAAGCTCATGTCGGATTCAAAAAGTCTCCTCCACCCGGATGGGAGCCCGGTCACCCGGACTTGACTGTAGCGGGCGCAATTCGAGGGTTCTTCGCCTATTTCAGCCGAACGTCCTTTTCGCCTGAAGAGCGGTTCGACTATTCTACATCCGCTATCTCCATCCTCAATGGCGGTGTCCTTCGCCGAGATCTCGAACCTGGATCAGAGGCGAGGATCGAAGCGGCGAAACGGAGCGAGATGGTCAGTCAGGGATTCTCTTTGGACGTCATCAATCAGACCATGGTGGAGGCTAGACAAGCGAGGTATGAAGAGGAGACGTACATGGGGAAAGGTGATCGAGGGATCCAGCCGAGAAAGTGGGGGGAGAGGAAGATCGTCGTGCATGATCCATTCTTGTGGACGAAGGTGAGCTGACAGGGAAACGGTCTCAAGAATTACCAGGGCTGATGAAGAGAAAGAACTGCGCTGGGGTGATGTCGGGAAAAGGCGTGGATCGCTTCCTGGCGGTAGGCATTAAGCCTCTTTGCCTGGACCATACTTACAACTTCTCAGGCTATTGACGATACACACCGGATCTTGTCGGAGCGAGGACCTTCCGCGACTCTGCAAGACATTCTGCATAATCCGAATGCCGTGGTTCGACCTGCACAGACAGCTCGACGAGGACACGATCCACTCCAGACAGCGAGGCGAGGAAGTCCCGGACTTTTGGGCAGAGGTTCACCTAACAGTATGAGGGGCCGAGGGTCGCCCATCTGGAGACAGCTGTGGACACCTTGATGGTGGGAAAGGACGGGGATCTTGGTTGGTATTTGGCATTCCGAGACATTACCTAGCATTTTAAGGATCTGGCAGTGTATATACCTTTTCGGCAGTTTGTTTTCACTTTGTTTTCTTTTGCATGGAGACTTGATGTCTCCATATCACTGAGCTAGCAAGTCTCGTCAGGTAGACCGCTCAAGCTCGATGCGATTGAAGCACCTGCTTCGACAGTTGTCGCGACCCATTCGGCGAGCGGAGGTTGCCGCCCTGAAACCCGTCCGAACCTCTCCGTATGATCAAGCCTTGATGAAATGTACCATCACTTCTACCTCACGATATCGTACAGATGAGAGCGCCAGTGATCAAGGCCACGAGCCGAATCCACCATGTCCGAGCCTCTGCCCCAATTCGATCCCACCCTCCCTCCTCCAACCGTTGCTGGTCCAGCTCGACCCTCTTCTACCGCCGGTCTGACCACCTTTCCGAACGCCTTCGCAGATGAGCCCGAACCTGGCCTCATCCCTGCCCTTTTGTCAAGAGTCAAGTCGACCTTCACTGCGGCTACTACCACCTCGACTCACCATTCCTCGCATTCAGCTGGAAAATCAGTCGACACAGGACTGATCCAGGTTGAGCAGGTTTCGACAGGGCAGACGGAGGCTCAGCAGATTGCGGAAGCGGTGAGGAGTAGAGGACATAGCAGGCGACCATCAGGACCGGTTCCCATCTTGGTCCAGCCGCAGTCTGCTTCAGCGCTATTACCCAGTGATGGAACGTTCTCAACGAGACCGTCACCCACCACTACCATCCCGTCCAGCTCATCCCTGACTCGTAATGCAAAGCCGCCCATCAGCAACTCTACTTCCGCAAGCAATGTGTCAACACAGCTTTCGACCGTTACGGCTGTTCTGAGCCATGCTCATGTTGCGACAAAGCGCATGGTCCCTCCTGGAGAAAGACTGTGGCGACCAACAAGTATCGCACCCGCTCAGGTAACGGTCTCTCCGGTTACGAGCGTCACTACCACTTTGCAAGCAAGCAAGAGTGGCGATGGACAGAGTTCCACCGGTCCGCCTCGGCCTTTGCATCGGGCACACTTCGGTCTCCAAGCAGCTGTCGCCTCATCCTCCCGCACTCCGTACCACCATCATGCCCACTCAAACTCCCTTACCGGCCTACGTCTGCGCAGGTCATCCAACGGTACCATTCCCGACTCACCTTCCTCGGTCTCACTCTCCGCTATGATCGCAGCCAACGCCGAACTCAGTCAGAACGTTTCGCATATCCCTGGCTTTCCGTTACCCGGAGACGATTCGAGGAGTGTGCGGAGTTTGGGATTTACGAAGAAGGCGAATGGTGTTAGTAGGATTATCAGGCGGATGAGAGGGGAGGGATTGAGTAAGCATTATTGGATGGCGGATGAGCGATGTAAGGAGTGCTATGACTGCAAGTCGGTGAGTGACGGTTTCACTACCAAGGCTTGGTACATCCGAAGAGAAGGGTGATCTGTATCACCTATCGCCCATTCGAGATATTTTGAATGGGCAGGTAAAGAACAGATGGAGGCTGGAGGGAGTGATTTGCGCTGTTGAGGTAGCTGACACATCCAGGTATTCACCGCTTGGCGTCGAAAACATCATTGCCGGATATGCGGTCAGATCTTCTGCAGCCGATGCGCTTCCAATATTATCGGTGCTCGACGCTTTGGTCAGGATGGAGCGGTACGAGTGTGTAATCTATGCCTGAAGATCATGGAGGAGTACAAGCAGGACGATGAGGACGATCGACGATCCATCAACTCCGTCTCGACCACCTTTCGCCTCCCCAGCATATCCGACCGGACCTTGCTTGAAACTGGCGTCTCCCCGGATATGCCTTACACCCAATCTCCTTTTGCTGCAAGTCAGCTCTTCTCCTCCAATCCGAATGAAACGCTTTCCGCTATCCACGAGAGCTCGGTCCCGACGCGTTGGGGTGCGGTTTGGGATACTGATCTAAGTCGACCGATAACACCGAACGAAGCGTATGCTTCCGACGAGGAGGAAGATCGGATATGTACAGTGAAACCACCCAAAACCGCTGCTCCATTCCGCAGACCGGTCGACGCTGACGCAAAAGACGGAGACGGAGACGGAGACAGCGATCACAACTTGTCCACTTCGGAGTCTGCCACCCCCTCGCCGGCCAGTCCTATAACAGATGACGAGGATGAGGCTGAAAGTCCTGCCGAGTCGCGTCCAGAGCCCAAGCGGAAGCCTCCTAAGGTCGGGTTACCGAGAACGGAGACCATCTCACCCGAAGGTGGACTTGACCTACGCATTCCACTTAGTCGCGCGGACTCGAATCAGCCTCTGATCGGCCTACGAACTCGGCTAAGCTCGAGAGCGAGCCAGGGCGGTCTGACAGCACTACTCGACTCGGAAAAGGCGGAAGGGCTTTGGCGAGCTCGGTCCTATTCTACCGCTCAACGGCCAGAGATTCTTGCCGGTGCTAGTCTTCGTCACTTCGAGCTCATGCTTGAGCAAGCCATATCGAGAGCTGGCATACCTCACCCGCAGGTATGGCGCCAGATCCTCAGCCAGCTCTTGCAGAAAGTCTCCCTGAACCTTCATCCCAATATCCGTGCTGGCGATTCAATGGATGTTCGAGCATTCGTCAAGGTCAAGAAGGTTCCGGGGGGTAGAATCAGTGATTCGGAATACGTTGATGGCATCGTAATCTCCAAGAATGTGGCACACAAGGCTATGCCTCGCCGTCTAGTCAATCCGCGCATCATGGTCGTCACCTTCCCGCTCGACTATCATAGGGTCGAGAACCAGTTCATGTCGCTTGATCCTATTCTTGCCCAGGAGAAGGACTACCTTCGCCTTCTGACCAAGCGCATTATCGACGTTCGTCCTCATATCGTCCTTGCAGAGCGATCTGCATCTCGCATCGCTCTCGAATACTTACTCGAAGCAAATATTTCCGTCGCTCGCAGTGTCAAAATGTCCGCCATCAATCAAGTCGCCAGGTGCACTCAAGCCGACGTTGTCGCGTCGATGGACCGCTTAGCGCTAGAACCCCGACTCGGTCGATGTGCCGAGTTTCAGATCCAGTCATTCGAGCACGATCTGATACCAGGCCGGCGGAAAACCCTTATGCGATTCGAAGGTTGTCATCGGGATTATGGATGTACGATCATCCTGCGCGGCGCAGATCTCGAGACATTAAGAAAGGTCAAGGTTGTCACTGATTTCATGGCGCTGGTCGCCTATCAGCTGCGTAACGAGATCATCTTATATAGTGATGAGCACAACATCTTTCCTCCGTATACTCTGTGTCCGCCCATTTATCAGGAATTCTTGGGCAAGCTCGACAGTTGCGAGACTCTGCAACAACCAGGTGCGCTCAACGAGAGTAGCGGGACTAGTAACTCCGACTCTCCTACGACGCCGACTCTAACACCTCATGTGGACGGCGATGAGGATCGTCAGACCGAGCGTCGCGAGGCCGTTGCCCGTACCCGGGAGATCGCTCAATCCCTAGAACCGTATCTCAGGATAGTCCTGTCTGCTTCTGCTGCCATCCGCTTCCCACCTCCCGCTCCATTAGGCAGAATGGCCGAGCTTGACCGGTCACTCAGCACCCTTCGACATAGCAGGGACGAGGAAGAAGCGGCTCAGATCCTGCACGAGGAGACTAAGCCGCCTGAAACAGCTCGAAACTCTACGATACATGCGGACACAATGGTGACACCTTCTACTTCGGTTCCCAGCTCGGCGGATTCAACGGCGTCGGATGTCGCGAGAAGTGCCGCGATGAGCGCCATTCAGACCACTTCTCTTCCGCTGAAAGAAGTCGCTCGAGACCCATACCGGGTCTTACGAAAACCAGAAGAGATTGTGCGGGAAAGCGCTCTGGCTCAGGTCGAGCACGATCATGGCGAGCAATTTAAGCTCTGGCAATGGTATACCAAGCGACATGTTCCTGTTCTTCGACCTGATGATTATCAGAGCATCGTCTATCTGTACTCCTTAGGTTGTGAGGGCGTCGACAAGCCTTGTGTTCAGCCTTTAGTTCAGTATATCAATTTCTATCAGCCCGATGATCTGACTGTCGGTCAATACCTCGAAGGCTTAGCGGCGGATGCAGTCAAGCGGTGTCCGAGCAAGACTTGCGAGCGATTGCTCCTCTTCCACTTCCGTCTCCTCGCGCATGGCGAACGTCGGTTACAGATTGCTATGGACCAGTTCCCTTGCCCATCTCCCGGTCACGAGGATCGGATCATCACCTGGAGTTACTGCCGACTCTGCGCAACGCCCTCTCCGACGACGATCATGCGGGAGGAGACTTGGAAAATGTCCTGGGGAGCCTACCTGGAGCACTGCTTCTACCCGCCTGAAATGCGGGCCGGCTTCTCTTGTCCGCATGACGCTTTCCGAGATCAGATCCGCTATTTCGCCCACCGCAACCTAGCGATACGAATCCATAACGAGCAGATCGACATCTTTGAGCCGCTGCGACCGTCTACCACGCTTCAGGTCAGGCCTGAAACAAAGGTGTTGCTCAAGAATCAGGAGTATGAGAATGCTCTGCAGAAGAACACTGCTTTCTTCGATTCTGTACTGTTCAGACTGCGAAGTATCGATTATGAGCTCGTGCAACCTGAAAAGGTCGCTTTGCTTCGCAGCGCTTTGGAGAGCATGCTGTCTCGCGCGGTCAGTGATCGAGAAGAGATGGTCAACCTTCTCAATCGGACTTACAAGCTTACACCGATGACCGATGTGCTTGCCCTGAACACTGTTCTGAGAACTTTGCAGGACAAGGTTGTCCAGTGGGACTCGGACTTTGCCGATATCGAAAAAGCATTCATGCCTTCCGAGAAGGATCTTCGAAAAAGTGCGTGACCCGGAAGGAATTTGTGGAGCTGAGCTGATCATGACGCAGTGACCGCAACGCATCTGAAGCGCCTCTTTGCCAGTCAGGACGTCTTCAATACCTTGGATCGGAATGTTGCCGGTCTGACCGTGCCTGAGGCAGACGAGAAGGAGGTGAAGCAGACCGAATCTGAAGGATCAACCATCACAACGGAGCCACCTACACCTGCTCGCAGCATGTTGGGTACGTGCCAGTCAGTCGAGCCTTCTCAAATGGTCACTCCAATGCCTGGAATCTGTCAGCCAGTCAATGACCCTATGAATATGGCACCCATCCCGCGTGAAGACGATAGCGATTCTACGATTTCGGCGCCACAGCACAGCTCGCCAGGAAGACTCCCTGAATCGATGACCGATCGGGTCGAGTCAAGCGGTATCGACAGTGATGTACACGACTTCGTTTCCCGCCTACCCAGAAGATCAATGCCAGCTCCGAGGTATGCTTCATGCCAGAACAGCGCAATACTGATCGAATTACAGCATAGCAGATCTCGTAAAGAGATTTCAGGAGTCTACTGGTGGCCAGGTCTTCGAGCCTGTCGAAGAGGCAGTTGTCGAGCGGCCAAGATCATCCGCGTCCGCTCGGCGGGTATTCCGAAGAACGCACGAGCACGATGGGTCGGACAGCGACAATCCACAACAAGCTCGTCCCCGACTGCGGCGAGGCCGAACGGAGCAGGCTCCCATTCGACATCACGGAGCCTCCAAGCCCGGCCTGCATTCAGATGGAGATCATAGCTACGCGGCTTACGCCTCGCGCATACCTTCGGCAGTTACCAAGCGTTCCAGCGCTCATCCATCGGAGCACTTGCGGCCTCCCTCGCGGTCGAGAAACCTTGCACCACCCTCGACCCCGGCGCCACGGTCTGGACGTGCATCTCCTGATCCTTCGAGCCGGCTTGTTCCGCCTGTCCCATTAAGATCGTCCAGCACAATAGGCGAGTCGAAGCCCCGGGTCGGGGGCAAGGGGAGAGCGTCGAGGCAAACTGATCTAGCATCTGGTCGAACATCGCACGGTCTGGTGAATACTACAGCAAGGCGGACGCTCGGCGGATCGAGTCGTGTGACATCAATTGCGCGTCACTTTGATCGCCTTTCTCGTGAAGCCGAGCGCGAGAGACAAAAACGCATCTCCCTTGTCCGTGGAAAGCGTGCACGACCTGTCGGCGTGACGAAGGCCAAGGTCCAGGTATTCGACAACCTGCGCGATGCCTTTCGGGACGACTTCGACACCGACTCGTCTGAAGCAGATAACGAGGAGGACGAGCATGGTAGCGATGACAGTGCGGACTCCGCTGGACATGCCAAGGCGCCACGAAAGTCTCGCTCACCAATCAAGAAGAGCAAAACGTCACCTTCGGAGCCTGAGACCTCAACTGCTCCCGTCCCGATCTCATCTGCTGCTTCTTCTCAGAGCGTCTCGACGAGCGATACCAGCGAGATACCCATCTCAGCTTCCGTCTCTTCTCTTACAGCGGGCTTACTCTTGAGTGACGCAAGGTCCGAGATGTCCTTTACAGATCGGCTGCAGATCGAGCTTCCCAGCTTCGAGACCAGTGCTCCGTTACCGAGCGTGCCTGCTACCCCTCAACTATCGACCGATACAGCGGACGAAGGACGGCCCGCACTGTCGCATATGTCGCATATGTCCGAAAGCGAGCTGAGCTCTGGTGGCGAACGGTCGTCGATCTTGAAAACACTTACCGGCTTGTGGGCCTTCCGAGCGGGTGACTTCACGCCGCTCGAGTATCCTCTGTGAGTATGATGCTTTCGCGAATAGAAAGTCATTGACTAGATCTCCAGATCGGCTGCCGAGCATATCTTTGCAGATTCGCGTGTGATTATCCGGGAGAATGAACCGACGAGCATTGTCGCCTTCACCCTCAGCTCCAAGTCTTACCGCGACAAGATGCGGAATGCAGCTTTCCATCAGAACGCCTATCGGAAAGTCGAATCATTCATGTCAGAAGATCTCGGAAGTAGCGATCGAGCCTCGACGTGGGACATTGTCTCGCTCGACGAGGCGGTGGAGATGGACGATCCTTCTAGACGGGAGGCTGGAACCCACCTGAAATATGGTATATCGGACCAGCTCTGCTCGACAATGCTGACAATCGCAGACTTTGAGTCCGGTTCATCGACCCTTTTCTGCCGAATCTTCTTTGCGGAGCAGTTCGCGGCATTACGTTCCGCTTGTCACTGTGAGGACAGCTTCGTCGAGTCGCTCGCGCGCTGCGTCCAGTTCGATGCGGCAGGCGGCAAGTCTGGCTCTGCCTTCCTGAAAACCAAAGGTATGCCTTGGTTGTCCGGACTTGGCTGATCGCGCTCAGATGACCGATTCATTGCGAAGGAAATCTCACGGCTCGAGATGGACGCTTTGACCAAGTTTGCTCCGGCCTACTTTGAGTATTCGAGAAAGGCTTTCCAAGGACAGGTAAGTCGATAGAGAGGTAGTCGGAAACGAATGACCCGTGACACCTATAGCGGCCCTCAGTCTTGGCGAAGATATACGGCTTCTTCAAGATAGGCTATCGGAATGCTATCACGGGAAGGGCTATGCGGATGAATGTGCTTGTTATGGAGAACCTATTCTATGAGCGGCGGTTCTCGAAGGTAGGCTATGCAGATCCGCTACGTCGAAGTTGACGATTCGCAGATATACGATCTGAAAGGCAGCACTCGCAACAGGTTGATTCAGGCTACCGGTCGAGTGAATGAAGTTTTGTGCGTCGGAATTGCTCAACATGTTGAGAAGCGGAGACACTGACGGTCAACACAGGCTGGATGAGAACCTGATGGAGAGTGAGTGATACTTTCCGGACACTTGGCACGACTGATCCCCTTCAGTCGTCTACAAGCATCCGCTCTATCTACGTGAACACTCGAAGCGAATCTTGAGGACGGCCTTATTCAACGATAGTGAGGCCATCAACCGCAACGGCTCAGGAACACATGCTGACTGATTCTGAACAGCTCTCTTCCTCTCGAATCTCAACGTCATGGATTATTCTCTGGTCGTCGGCGTGGACTCGGACAAGCACGAGCTGGTTGTTGGCATAGTAGACTACATCCGGACCTTCACTTGGTCAGTCACTTGCCGATCTGTTATGCGCCAGCTAAAATCCTGTATAGGGATAAAAAGCTTGAGTCTTGGGTCAAAGATTCGGCCTTTCTCGGTGGTGCCGGGAAAGGCGAACCCACCATCGTAACGCCGAAGCAATGTTCGTGATGACTTGTCCCCATAATGTGTGCTGAACCTTCACAGATAAAACTCGCTTCCGCACAGCGATGGAGCGATTTTACTTCCCATCTGTGCCAGATCGCTGGACTAAAATTGGCGCGGAGGAACCTCAGGTAGATAACGACACCATGACGACAAATTAAAGATTTCAAAGGCCTGGGAACCCCGCATTACATTGCTGTATCGTAAACATCATGTTGTTTCTATTATCTAGGTCGTGGATTTCATGAAGATCCGTACAGATCATGGCATCATTAGGCATCCTCATTATCGACTGCTTCCCGCATCATAACGCCCCACACTGACGTGGCCATTGATTCCATGAAGCCGTCCGCCGGGCCCTCGTCAAGTGGTGAATCCCTGTGTTGCGAATCAGCTGGAAAGAATCAACCAAGTGAGTGGTTCACCTTCGGTAGTGCGCGTCATCGGACGATAGCATACTGCTGTTTGACGGCATCCTGCCTAATGCTGGCCTAGGTTGACTACCAACGGAGAGTGAAGGGGAATGGCGGCCGACAACGAGGGAGACGTCTGGCGAATGGAGCGGTCCGAATCGGAGGTCCGGTGAGGGTGCAGTCCCGGGAGACATAGGCGGTGAGGGTGTGGCACGCCTGGCAAATGGATTCTCCAAGGGATTGGTCTCTTCCAAGGGAGGAGTGACGGCCATGGGTTCGAGAAAGATAGCTGGAATACCCTCAGCCTCTGCATTGAGCGTCCGTCTCCGCTCGTCACGAGACGCCAGAAATCGTCGTCGCCAGTAGATCGTCCGCAGCAGTCCTCGGACTTGGTCGAGATTGACGAGATCGGTGACTCGCTCCGTCCTGGCCCGTCTTACGAGGAGGTCATCCAGCCTGACACAATGAGCCCATGACCAAGTGCAATATATGTCGACTTACTGCAATGCTTTCTCATCGTCAATGAGCTTGTAATGAGAAAGCATCATGAGCATGGAGGTAAAGCTGATCCCGCGTCCAGGTTCTTCCGATATCCTTGCTTCGTTGTAGAGGCGGGTGAAGAGCTGTCGATATTCGCGCACTCTGCGATAATCGATCTGTGCGATTTGTGCTTCCACGCGGCGGACATCCACAGCGCATTTCACCCCGGCGGCGACGAGCAGCTTGCCGGAAGCATTTTCGACCGGATCTGGGATCGAGGCTCGTACGATACTCGGAATACTGTACTCAACAGGGTAAATCCTGACTTCGAAGGCGCCGCTAAGCTTCTATACCGGATTCAGCCAGAGGCGTGATCGGGAAATCAACTAGACATACCGAGAAGAACCGAATGAAATTCTTCCGCCTGATGTACCCCGAGCGCTCGGTATCAAACTCGGCCCAGACCTTCTTGAAACCTCCTGCATTGATAGATCAGCGCTCCGAACAAAACAAGGACAAACGACCTACGCATCTCCTCTCGGTTGAGAGACGATCCACCCGGCATCTGATAAACATATGCAAACGATTCGACCACAACACCGGTAAACATATTAACGAAGATGTACCTGAGCAAGGTTTCAGCCTCTTCTTCAACCTCTTCCTTAGCGAAAATACGCACATGCTAAGGATATTCCAGCTGATATAAAGACCAAAAGCCCAAGAAGGACTACCGCAATCCGAATGAAGATAGTTGCCATTTTCCGAACACCTGGGAACCGCGATGGTACTTTGCGACGTCAGCGGAACCCTGGCGCACAACCCTGTGTGACAAACTAATCGTGCATATATCCGTTCCAACCCTCACTAAGCGAATCGTTAGCTCAATCAAAGCGACTAGAACACAAGCTTACCCAGTTGACATGAATGCCAGCATGATGAGGGTATTACCAAGGGTATAGTAGTTTTGAAAGCGAGTGTAGGCGTTGTTACCCGTCTTTGTCAAGCCGAAGACCTCCATGAAGAGGATGGCGTAAAAGATGAAGAGCGTTGCCCAGAGTAGAAAAAGGTTACCGATGGCCGGCAGACTCGCTCTGATGGGGAATCAGCTTTAACCCTTCCATTAATGGAGCGCATACACGGATGTCTTGAAGAGCTGATTGAGCGAGCTGACTCGTTGCACCAGCTTGAGCGAGATTGATACTAGGAAGAGCTTTTGCAGCTGAGTATTGACTTCATTCCCGGGAAGACCACGGCTAGCTGCGTGAAGAGCGGGAATGGTGGTAGCGAAACTGCCTGTGATGACAACGAGGTCGAATAGGTTCCAACCGTTGGCGCGGAAGCTGTTGAAACCCAGACCATAGAGGCGGACTATGAGGTCGAAGGCGTAGAGCATAGTAAGGAAGAGGAAGATCCAGTCTAAATATACCTGGTAAGCAGATTAAGTTCTCGCTGGAGCTTGAACCAACCGCGCTGCGCATCAGAGAGGATGTTGTCGGAAAAGTCCTCCGTCCTAGATGATGTTCAGCTTGATCGCCTTCTCTTCATGCGACCACTTACATGAGCAGTAGGATATGGATGTAGTAGATGCCCGTGAAGCCTTTCGCCCAAAACCCGTACTTGTCCACTGCACGATCATAACACCATGACCTGAAACCGTCTTGAGGTCGAAGCTTCGGTAACTGCGATGGTGTTTGCGCATTGATGAATTTGGATAAATCGACCCATTGTCTTTGCTCCTTTGTTAGTAGAGCATTGCCAGACCGAGTGCTGAAGTTTTCGATAATGATGCTATATCCACAATCAGACTGGACCGTCATCGACTAAACAGTACTTACCTGACAAAAAGCGTAAGTATTATGACACCTCCTAAGAGATTGAAAACGAGGAAGAAGAGCGCGTTCCACTGCGATGCATTCTCCTGCTCCTGAACGTCTCTGCGCACGATATTCATCGCCCGTGACATGACATCGATCCAGCCTTCGAGTGAAACGATTTCGAACAGGATCAAGACGGACTGCCGAAAAGAATCGAAGGCCCAAACCGTAGTACTCGTATCAAGACCCGGGTTGGACCATACTCGAGGAACGAGAAACAATAATGAGGGGTCCACCGGTGAGGATGAGTATTCCCCGATGCAGGTGCTGAGACCCGAGCTTGACGAGTCATTGCAGGAATATGATAGGCCCGAAAAGATATTCAGTCTGAAGAGATAAGCGACTGCGCATGGAGCGTGACATGGAACGTACCCCCATACGGCAAAAGGTATGATGTAAAGCATCATCAGGATAGATGCGTCGAAGATCTTAAGCGCTCCAGCGAACAGCACCGCATGCAGTGTATCCCTCAGTCTACTGAACAATGTGATGAGACGCAAGGCTCGAAAGCTCTTGAACGACCTCGTGACTCGACTCAGACCGCCGATGAAAATCAATGAGGTTGTCGTATTGATGAGAAGGGTGATGAGGATGACAAAATCGAGGACGTTCCAGAGCGAAAGGAGATAGGCATTTGGAGCGAAGATGAAGCCATCCGCAATAATCTTGATTGCTGCTTCGACGACGTAGACCATACCCAGCGAGACCTCGGCCAGGTCAAACCAAGTGCCCCTATAAACGCCATGCTCCTCGTAGAAATTCTTGCGATACGACGGAGTGGCAATGCTGGCCACAACGATGCTGGCGACTATTGCGCAAAACACAATGACCTTGACCGCAAGTCGAAGCATGGGCTGAGGCGGTCGCCCAAAGATCCGATCGCCGTGTGCTGGTGCAACGCAAGCTTGGCAGAACTGGCGGACGCGGTTGCGCTGTCCAAATATCCACAAGCTCTGATCATAGCTTGGGTGTGCGGCGATAAAGTCGGCTTGCTGGTTCCGGCGTTCCCGGAGCGCATCCATATGCTCATCTGCCGATGGTCCAGCATTTAGCGGAGGAAGAAGGTCAGTCCTGGTGACGCAGTCAGATAGCAGACGCCACAGGATTGACTTACAGGCCCCGGTCGTCTTCAATATCGTCATTCAAGTCCTCAATTCTCGCTGAGACTGGTCGTCGTAGGTTCCGCAGAGGCATTTCGGTTGTCGTAGGCTTACGCCCAAGCAGTCGGAGCATAGCGCCCTTTGCTCCTGTCTCGTGACCTGCATCAAGCATCTACGGCTGGTCAGCGGTATGGTTCGCGTGGAATCTTACATTCGGGGTCCCAGTCCCAACATCAGGCCCAATGTTCTGTCTCAGGGGAAGTACTAGATTTGGCGGAAGCGAGTCGACTTTGATCGAAGCGTGTTGGGCTTTCATCAACCGGTAGGGATTCAGACGATCGATCCAGCTACTACGTGCAGAGAGCGGCTCGCTCTTCCGAATGAAGGCTTCGATTTGCTGTTTACGCTTATGCTCTTCCGCTATGGCGAAATTCTACAGGACACGTTGGTCACATGAAGAATATGCAGAGCTTACCTCGTTGATGACCGCAATGAACATTTGGAGGACGATGACTGGCAATCATTCAGCAGAGTAGCGCATTGTGACGTACAATTCGCAAAAAGGAACCATCCGCAAAGAAAGATGGCAGCGAGCCAAGCTTGTGTCCACTGCGATTCTGCTGTGATCTGCTCGCTCAGTATAGTGGACAAATAGCTCAACTCACCGCTGCGTACAGAATCGTCGTCCAATTTTCAGACGAGAAGATCTGGAATATATCAGCCTGACCCACAACGCACGTCGAGCGAAGCCCACTTGATACATCCCGAGGAATGAGTTATACGTTTGCGAGAAGGTGATTGTACTGCCGCTCAGAATGTCGCCACGCATGATCTGCACTGCCTGCATTTGTCTCAGCTTCACCCTCAAGTAGGGCTGGACGCACCATCAAAGCGCCAATGAAGTTCATCATGAAGAGGAAGACAACCATGTTAAGCAGTCCAGCAAAACTACCGAAGACCGTGATCTGCATTTGTCAGCCACAACAACGTAGCTGAACGTACCAAGAGCGGCTTCATTCTCGGAAATGCCAAGATGAAACGGTACCACCTCAAAAGTTGAAGAACAGTAAGCCAAGGGTAGACCCCAGCTAACGCGATCGCTGGTATCTGAATGATGGAGCAGGCTACCGCGAGAAAGAGGTCGAAGCTGTTCCGACTACGATGCAGGAAACCTCGCCAGTCCGGAAAGTGACCGGCGATCCGAGTGAGCATTTCAAGGTCGAAGGCGAATGTGAAAGCGAGCTCCAGGTTCTCTATGCAAATCAGTCTCATACTTCGAATTAGCAACAGAACCTACTCAGGAGATCTAGCATTGACGGGGACGAGTTGGCCGTCTTGCAAGCTTGTGCCACAAGATCCGCTAGAACGAGGAGGATCCAAAAGAGTTCGGTCTTCTCGTAAAGCGATAAGATAGTATTTGTCCGACGACGCTGCGTATCTGCTGCCCATTGAGGATCGCTGCCATTCTTTGTACTTCGCTGATATCAGCTTACGGTCAGACAATTTCATTTCAATGAACCTACTCGTGAGCCCCAAATGCACTCCTCTTAGTCTCCGCCCGAATATCTTTAAATGTATTCACAACGACCGCAACAAGGAGATTGATTAACCAGAAATTGAGGACAATCACCGCGACGATGAAGTAGAGTGATGAGCTGAAGAAGTCTGAATCCATGGCCATATACATGATCGGTGACCACGTATTGACTACTCCAGATCAGAAAGCGAAAAGTACCTCACGAGTAGGCAGACGCACCCGACACAATGATGATGACCTGGACCAGTGCCGCGAAGATATTATCAAAACTGTTCGAGTTGCCGTTCGGATTCGTACTGGCAATCTGGATGGGCATGAGACGTCTGCCGGTCACGATAGGATCAGCTCACCTGGCAGACCTGGTCAAGCGGGCAGATATACCCCTTCGCTCCGACTTTCGCAGGTGTTCCATCCAGCCCAAGGTATGTGAACCTTTGCAGTGTGTCCGGATCCAGGTATCCGCCACACTGCTGAGACAAGCTGATAGTATTCGTCGAGTTGTTCGGATCAGTCAGGGTACATTGCCTCCGAAAGGAGCCTCGAAAGCTCTGCACGCCAATGATGGAGAAGATTCCAGCCGCGAAGATGAGGAAGTAAGCGACTGTGATGAGGAGAGGACCGGCTCGTTTAAGCGAGCGTAGGATGGTAGTTGTACCGCTCGTGATGACTAGCAGTCGGCCTGCCCGAAGAACGCTCAAAGCCCGGAAGATATAGATGTGACGTGTTGCTGTGGCCTCTTGACCGGTAATAGCGAGGATGAAAGTGATCCAAAAAGCAAAGACAGCAATCATGTCTATTCGATGCCAAGAGTGTCGGAGATATGGTCGGCCATCTGCAGACAGGCTCTGCTGCTTTGCGACTGCAACTTGGAACGGGGCTTCGGAAAAAATGGTTGCGGGCTTCTTGGTAGTAGCGTCACCAGTAACGGATCGAGACCGCCATGTCGTCTTCGCAGTTGCAGCGGACTTTGACACGGACCGCTTGACCTGAGTCTGAGCACGATTCATTCGGCGTTCAACGGTAGGCACAACGCCAGATGGCGAGAAAAGGACAGTTCGAAGCGAAGTGTCCGGGTCGAGGATGAGACCCGTGATGACGATCCGAGCGAACATCTCTAGGCTGTACTGATTTAGCTGTATGGTGTTTTCAACCGGAGAGACGCACGTGAAGTTGCTGAATAAGACAAGCAGCATAGTATTCTCCCATGACTTGAAATAGCCGTCATCAGCACGAGGCGTATTGAGCGGCTTCGCTGCCTGTATAGCCAAGACAACGACATTGGCGATGATCAGGATCAGAATGGCCGGCTCGGTCCATCTGCAAGTGATCAGCTCAGTCGCCCCCTGCGAATGAAGTGGTGCCTCACGGATACCGCAACAGGCCATCCATTGCTCTCCTAGTCCAGCTCCTCGTCCCGAAGAAACAGAGCGTCCTCCCCCTCAACCTCCCTTGATGTGGCATCGGATCCGGTCTCTGCGGAGGTATTATCATCGGGTTCGGTAATGGCACCTGACCATCCCCCTCATCATCTACTTTCTTATCCACTTCCTCCAACTCCTCCAGCTCCTCTCCGTCACCTAAGCGTACCATCCCATGCTCATGATCCGATCCCATGATATTCACCACCCGTATACTCGCTTTCCGCAAAGTCCTGGAGACAGATCGAAACGTCGGATGCCTTCCTACAGACGCAGCAAATTTAGCTGGTCCGGACGTCCTTGCCATCCCATGCTCGTCGTACATCCTTCGACTGGGTTGTCTCCTATGACCTATACCATTCAATCCCATCCCTGATCTGATGGGCGTAAGTCTCTCCCTATCCTCCCAGACATCGCCTTCACTCTGACCCGAACTCCGATCAGCCGTCGAGTCGAGCGAAGCATCAGACGAGAATTGATGGAAGAAAGGTCGGTTGACGGGCTGAGATTGCGGTGAACTGCCTGAACCAAGGTCATATTCGTCGGTGGGCTGCATGAGGTGCGTCCGAGAAAGTCCAGCTAGCCCAGGACCAGAATGCATATCTTGTACAGTCAGAGCATCCTCTCGGATTCGATTCCAGCTCAGCCGTCGGGAGAGTCCCTCCCCATTTGGCGAGACTGGTGAGACTGGCGGTGAGGGACTGGCACTGCGTATTGCAGAGGAGGTGGAGATGGCGGAAGTGTGTCGGCTATGAGAGGACGTAGGCATAGCGACGATCCCTTCAACTTAAACACGTCAAAGGACCATCGCCGCGCTGACCAGAACTTCGTCAACGTCGGTCCATTGGGCGACAAAGCATTTAAAGTATGAGTAACGAGTAAATATAGCTTTGCAACCCGATATTTGCTGTGCCTTGGTAGCGCGAACTCGGAAAAAGTCACAGCGCAGCGGAAGCAAATGTCTGATACAAGAACGAACCATTTAAGCATGTCGATTGTCCATACATTCCGTATTTCCGCGATGTCCTCCTTACTCAACTAGCGAAACCTTGCGTGCTCATCCTCATCTTGGGTAGGGTACAGAAACAACTGCGCCTCCGTCTAACCCGCCGCGAACGCTCTGCCTCCATACATCGGTAGTCTTCAGCACCTCTTACTTCTCGACATCTGTCGTCATGGGGTCTATCCCATTCCCTCGCCTCAGCTCATCTTGCTCTCGACGTCTATGTTCAGCCTGTTCGATCTGCTTCTGACGTTCCCATCGCGCCTTCGCCTCGGCTACATCCATCTCTTCCCGCATCTTCGTAGTGACCGGTTCTTGTAACCGCGATATCCGCTTTCGATGCCCATCAGCAAGCTCGTCATACGTCATGGTACGTTGCTGTGGCATACGAGCTGAGACTGGATATCCGAATCGACGAGCAGCGCTTCCCAGTATTATCGGCTGTCCGAGCGACATGTCGTGGAAGGTCGATGGTCGTTCTTGATAGCTCATGGTTTTCCGCATCTCAGCAACGGCGGACGGAAACGTATTCAGGGCGGCCTTTGATTCTCGTGGTCCCGACTCTGATGCCCTCGGCTCAAGCATACTCGTTGTCCTTGCTCGCCGCTCTGCGGTCATCATGTTCGAGCCGGAAGGAATGTCGAATTGGCTATGTCGCCTGGTCGGTACGGGTAACAAAGCGCCAGGAGCGGGCGAGATTGGCGAGAGTCCGATGGAGGGTGACACGACCTTGCGCTCATGGGCATATGTGTCCCAGTCGCCTTCACCCGTAAACTTTGGGCCCTCAGAAAAGTCTAGCATCCTCCCACTGACATTCGATAGGCGACGATGATTCGACAATACTTTCACGTCACCAAGGTTGGGAGTCGGCGTGATCGCTCGCGGTGTATCCCCTAATGCGCTGGAAGAAGGAGTGGGAGTTGATCCTCTCAGCTTGTCGGGCGATCCCCGAACCTCTTCCCTTGCTTTCTTCACCTCAGCTAGCAGGCGCATCTTGTCCTCCAGCTCGGGAACCGTCATCCGGGGCTGGGCTGCTCCGGGTCGGGAAACTTCAGACTCTCCATCATGGAGAATCTTCTCGTCGTGGGCGTGGCGGTGACCTCAGGCGAGTTTAGCGGGAGGGCATCGTAGACACCCCTCGTTTCGGTGAAGGGTGTCGGCAAGAGGCTCAAAGAGGACGCGACGTCTGCCTTGATCTTCGGTATAGCCGAGCTGAGAAAGGACCGTGTTTGACCCATGCTCGCGAGGAGTTGATGTGCCGGTCGATCCCTTGCCATGCTTTTCTTCCCATTCGTCCAGTTCCGATCCGACGTTCTTGAACTTCTCAGCTGCTTTCGATACTTCTTCCGCCTCGATGCGCGCCTCTTCTTCCTCTCGCATCTGCTTGAGACGTTTCTGAAGCATATTGAGCAGGCGGAATCGGATGGCAGCGCCGATCTGCGAGTGTCAGCGGGAGAGAGCCGCAATTCAGCACTTACCATGACGACAGCAGCGGAAGCAATATGCCGAGTTCGATCTCCATAGTCTGGGTGAGTGGATATCTCAAGCCGTTCAGCGAGGGGAACAAGTCGTGAAACCCGAGGTTATAGATGTAGAAATGACAACAGGCTCATCAACTATCCTCTCGACCTTCGGTCATCCGCCTCGCTCACCTTTTTCAAACCAGCTCTGGTATAGCAATCTACACCCAAAACAAAAGCTGTCGCCCCAAACCAAGCAGTCGAGACCAAAGTCATATGCGACGTCAAAACCGGAACCAAGCTCGCCACGAAAGCAGCGACCGCCAAACTGCCTAACAATCCCCATCGACCAAGCGTGCTAGAGACAAGTCCACCTGGACGGGTAGCGAGGAGGAACCAGCCAAATGCGAAGCCGCCTGCAGCTGAGACCCAGTACTTGGCGAAGGTGAAGAATAGGATCCCGATTGCTGCTCCAAAGAAAGAGGAGATTATGCAGGCTAGGAGGTAGAGGCCGCGAACGGTTGTCGACGGTGGACTTGGAGAAGGGGGTCGTAAGTCGGGCTCGACGCTATGAAAACATCGGATCAGCCTGGCAAAAAATTGGAAGGCGGACTCACCCAAACCGAAGAATCAGTACGAGGGTGAAGAGCATGACCGAATAGGCTGAGACTATAGCGAGGGATGACCTGTCCAAGCGTCAGTCAGGAGACTCAGCGGGGCTCTACCGCCTACCACCTATTCTTCCCGCCAGCAATGCAACGGGTATACCGCTGATGATGAGGAGACCTCCAAGGGTCCCATACGCCGGATCGATGACCACATGGAAAGGGAGATACTGGTCGGTCTCGTTCCAGGCAACAGTCGCATTCGTCATCATGGCATAGATCCTCGATGAATTGATCGAGGAGACGTTGACTGATGACACCGTCGAGTTGAGGGTGAGCGTAAGGACAAGCGTCGTAGGCTGTGACGATGCGCCGTGTGACGTTGCAGAAGTAAGAGAGGTTATCGTGATGGTGATGACCTCTTGAGTTGTGCTAGGACTGAGATGAGCTGGGTTGCGCTGAGGTTGACGCATTCGGCAACGAGTATTGAGCGAGAGCGAGGGGTACGAGTAGGACAGCTGCCGCCGCTATAAGCCTCGGCAGCGTCATGATCATCCTTATTCCCTCGAGCGGTGAGTCCGTATCCAGACAGTCGGCAGTAAGTTGTGATGAGAAACTTCGTAGAGAGTTGACTAAGTGAGGGTAAGGGCCGCGACACGAAATAGGTCCATCACAGAAGGACACCTTTTGTGGATTTGATTGGTGTGCGATAACCACATGAGAAGGCTACCCAGGTTGGTGACATCCTCAATGCCCTGAAGACAGGTAGTAACGTCACGTTTGTAGCTCCTGCGCAGCAGTTTCATGTCAGACCAAGGATACCCACCTTCCTCGCGGTAGGAGAGATCAATGCAAGTAGAAGCGATGCGATGGATAAGGCATATACATTTGGAATGAGGGATCGTGAAGGTCCATATACAGTGGTATGATTTCTGGTGGTGATATTGATGGTACAATATAGAGATGGGTATGACGATCATTGCCGGCGAGATTTCTTCCATTTCTATGACTGGTCAATAGGCCGGATAGGACCTCGAGGGGTAGACCTACTGAATGATCTACAGTGGTAAAGTCTTCCACGTTCGTCGCGATATTCGTCAGCTGCGAGTCATTGCGTCAGTGACATACGGCGCCTTGGAGAAGCCGATAGACACACATAATCACCAAGCCTCACCAACTCCCGGTCTTGCATTCCCTCATGAGTTCCCGCGTGATGGAAGGCTCGTATCTGTAGATAATCAGTAAGAGTTTTGATGTAACAGCACAAGTTTACTCGAAGACCCTCTCCAGGGTTCATGGCGAAGTTGCGAGCGAGATCATCGATATGAATGGTCTGCACCCGTCAGTGCTTTAGTATAAGAGGGCGGAGCACATTGGCCAACATTCTGCGCGGACCAGTGTGGGAAAGCAGCCCAGAAGTAGGCCAATGGCTTGACCCTGCGAGGCAGTAAGCGCTGTAGAACACGTCAATCAAATGAAACTTACTCATGCTTGTACGGCTGACCATTGCGCTGCGTGAAGACCTGATAACATCAGCTCCAGCTCGCTGTTCAGTGGGATACACAGCTCACAGGGAACATCGACGTCCTGTCCGCAACAAAGCAGACCTACGCTCAAAACAGTCCGCCATTCCCCACAATGGCCTCCCGACTCACCTTGTAATCCCTGGTACCGCCTATGACGCCAAGCTCAACAAGTTTCGACTCCAGCCATCGCCAATGCGTCTGGCTCCAAATAACAATATCGTAGTGAGGATAGACCCTATTTAAGCCTTGTCAGCGAGTTTGTCCTCAAGCAGCTAACGCAAACTTCTCGGTACTCACAGCTCAAGGAACTCGTGTAGTCCTGGTCTCGCACATTCCTCCGAAGGCAAAGACCCAGCAATCAGCGGTTTCGTATCCACCATAGCTACTCCCCATCAGCTCCCTCCCCACCAGAATGGGGACGACCCACTGTAATCCAGATCCAAGACGAGCAGCCTTTTCCCGGGTCTCGGTTCATTCATCACCTAAACCACATCCTTCAGCCGGAAACGCCTTAAATGAATTCAGGAAGAAGGAGAAACTAACGACTGACCGTGATGGGACACTTCTGGATCACCTCCTGAACCTTCCTCTTATTCCTCGGATCATCCGCCGGAGCGACCACCTTCCCCTCAACCTCAGCCGGATGACTCGGGTAAGTCACATCGAAATCGTCAAATACCTATCCTCATCAACATCGTCATGATTCAAAACCCTCTCAGAAAACACAGCAACGTTGATCTCGATAGGGAAAGGTAGAGAAAAGCTCACATCTGGTAGCTTGACTTCTGAAGGATCCTTGAAACTCATCTCCTCAGGAGTCCCAACCATCATAAATTTCACACCATCCTTCACACCCAAAGCACCGAACCTCGTCGAGTCCAACTCTGTCGCCAATTTCCCCTTGGTCAGACCGATGAGCTTCTGTCGAATAGGAGGGACGCAGGTGAGTCCTTGTATTGTCGCTCGGAAGTCGTACACCCTATCCGCCATACAGTCAGTCAATCAGTCCCATCCAGTCAACAGTCAAGCAGGTGAGGGTAGGGGTTAGAACAAAGGGTTTTTCGAAAGACTGGGACAAGGAGAGAACGTACATATCATTCGCCCCGACTTTCAGCTCGTAGATCTTCCCAGACCAGCTCATACGGAGATGATACCATTCTTCCTTCGCTTCGACTTCAACTTCATCGGATGCGAGAGGTATAGCGGCAAGTACTGGTGAAGCGTCGCCTTCCTCTTTGGGATGATCATTACCATTGATATGGAGAAGCTTCGGTTTCTTAGGATCTGATGGGGTTGACGAGACATCGGGAAGGGCGGACACTGTCGCTTTGTCATCGTCAGGCTCTATCATAGTGATGGAGGTGAACCTATTTGAGGTTTAGAGGTCGAAAAATTACGTCGAAGCCGGTCGGTTCCATTCGACTTTCACGAGCCGAATTAATGAATGGAGCTGAAAGGAGCTTCCCTCGCCACTCAATCCACCATTATCAAACGCGTCGTTCAAATGTGACATCACGGGGACAGTTGTATGTAGCGGGTCAAAGCAGGGCTATCAATGCGGGCATACGTATTGGAGACATGAGAGTGAGATCAAGCAGACATGAGGGGCGAGAGAGGATTCTAGCACACAATGTCCGAATGCTACAGGAGAACACTTCTACTCGGTAGTAACCGATTTCGCCAGGTTCCTAGGGAAATCGACATCGACGCCGTTCATGACAGCGAGGTCTGAGCGAAGTGAGCGTCTCTCGGATCAGGTTCACGCGCAAAGACGAGACCCCAATTAACTCACGGTAAGATAGGAGCTGAAGGGGGATGACGTTGACAAGACCTTGAAGACAGTCCACGGTTCGAGGGACACGGATAACCTTGGCCGTGTCCGGGACAGACTCGTCGTCCTCGTTGCATATGATGACTACGATGTTAGCATCCGAAATCACGAGAAGTCATGGACTTACTGGGCCGGCCTTTCCGCGCCGTGACCTGGGCAAGAGCAGATTGAACCTTCGGGTAAAGCGAATCACGAGTCATGATGAAGATGACGCTGAACAGCCTGGATCAGCTGATACTCGAAGTCAAATTGAGACCTACGGGAGATGCTCATCCACAAGGGCAAGCGGGCCATGTTTCAACTCCCCTGCCAGGATCTTACAAAACGCAATCAGTTCCCGCTGCTGAATGTAATCAGATGCGGAAACCTACACCCTCGCTGTGCATATAAGACACCTCCTTGATCTTCAGCGCACCCTCCAAGCACGTCGCATCTGGTTGCCAATGAGCTTCATACGGGTGAGCCAAACTAAGGCCTCACACTGATAGCCGCGACCCATGATAAGTAAACTTTTCTGGTTCGAAAGCATGTCCTTCGCCAACTGTTGCAGCGCTTTGTCCATAGCAAGCACCTTTCGGATCATGGAGGGGATCTCGTGCAGTCCATCGATGATTTGCTGTCGACGAGCGGTCTTGGAGATGGAGTCGTCGGAAAGCTGCACGGCGATCATGACGAGGGCAACGTATTGAGAGGTGTAGGCTTTGGTGGAGGCCACACCGATCTCTGGGCCGGCCTGAGCAATGTTAGCGGGTCGCCATCAAGACTTCCTTTTGGCTTACGTTGATATGAATACCAGAATGCGTCTCTCGGGAGAGGGTGGACTGGTCAATCATTAGCCAATCGAAGCGATACGAAGCCCATGCTTACCCCGACAGCGTTGACCACCCCGAGACACAACGCTCCGCGGTCCAAGCAATATCTCATCGCCAAGATAGTGTCCGCAGTCTCTCCGGATTGGGACACGAACAAGGCAACGTCATCACGAAAGACGGGTGTCCGGCGGTCAAGGAAGTCGGAGGCTATGAAAGAATGAGTATATATACACTGCTGATGCATAGTACTCACCCAGCTCCACAGCAACGGGAATGTCCGTCAACTCCTCGAAGACTGCTCTTACCTGAATGTGGGGTCAGTCAGAGGTCATTCCCGTTGAAGCTACCCACAGCGATACACGAATGATAGCTCGTCCCGCATGCGACAAAAATCAGTCTCCTCCCCCTTCGAATGACCGGTAGGTATGCCTTGAGACCACCAAGCATAACTGTCCTCGTATCGAAGTTGACACGTCCTCGCATGGTGTTGACCACCGAGTCCGGCTGTTCGTAAATCTCCTTCTGCATGAAGTGATCGTACTGCCCCTTCATGATCTCGGCGAGCTCGATCTCGAGGTGCTCAATCGCTCGAACCGACGAGAGACCATCATCGCGTCGGAGGCGATGAATGTGAAGCTCTGAGTGTTTGTCAATTCATGTGACAAATAGATTAGACTCGAACTCACCGCCATCGCCGATGTGAGCAATGTCGTCGTCCTCGAGATAGAGCACTCTCTTGGTGTGCTCAATGACAGCACTCGCATCGGACGCCACGAAATACTCGATGGGCTGCGGCATGCCGTCCTCCGAAAGGAAAGCACGGGATTGGGAGCGATGGATCTTGGGTGCTGAGGAGGTGGAACCGGTACCGGAAACATTTGGCACACTTAAAAGGCCGCCATGGTGACCGTCCTCAGCTAGTCTCATCAGCCTTGCACAGGTTATAGAGTCAAGATTCTCACTTCGCTCTTCGCTCGCGAGCTCAACGTCCACAAAATCCACCTTGAGTTTTCGGTCGGTCTTCACACCGATGAGCAGGGGAGATCCTCGGCGCGCAGCCACTATCTCGTCAGGGAAGTGGGTAGATTTGAAGACGAAGGCGAAGGAGCCCTCCTGCATGGCAGGTCAGCACTGGAACCAAGGTCTGAGCTATCATGAACGCACAAGCTCCTTGATGACGGTCTTTATGAGCTCGGTAAAGTTGAGACGCTTGGTTGGCTGGCTATCCCAAACGTATTTGCAAAGCACAGCGACCGCCTCGGTATCGGTATCTGTGTAGAACTTATAACCGCGTTTGGTGAGGACGGTCTTCAGCTCCTTGTCTATCCCCATGTCGTCAGCACGATCACGATGGAAAGCGACAACCAGCCACTCACAATTCGTTATGATACCGTCTATTGAGATAGAAATTCAGCATGGGATAAACCGTGGAAAGCTGCAACTCACTGTGCACCAAGCTGAACTCCGTCATCACGTCACTGACGTGTGGGTGACAGTTGAGCGGGCTGGGAACACCATGCGTTGCCCAACGAGTGTGGGCCATCGAAGTCTGGCTGAAGAAGACCTTGTTCATATCGACCGTAGTAGAATGACCATTGCCATTGGCATTGCCGTTGGCGACAGCGGGAGGAGGGGTGGCGACCGCTTCGGCGATGTGCTTGCGAAGAGCTGCGACCTTTCCAACTTCCTTGAAGAGAACGATGGGGGATTCGGGACCGTCTCCATCGATCCCGATACCTATAGGTATTTCAGCTGAATAGATGTATCGAGGTGCAAGGGACGAACCAGCTGAATCGTAACCTCGGTATTCCAACCTGGCAAGACCATTACACAGCACCTCACAGACATATTTCCGTTCCTTCTCCGTCAGGAAAGAGCAGTAAGCGAAGATGCCTGTACGTTTGGTCAGCCTATTATTTCAAGTGACATACGCCTGAAAAAGGTGAAAAATGGGGAAGGTCACTCACCGCACATATTGCTGGGATACGCTCAGTGGAAGTGCGGAGGAGTGAGAATGAAGAAAGATGGGGTTCAGAGGGGGAATCGTCGTCTTCTAGGGCTGAGGGCGTAGTAAGCCAAAGGGGGGTTGGTTGATTGATTGATTGGGGAGGATCGGCCACAAGGTACCGGGAGACGACCGAATGGAAAACCAAGCGTTGATGGGAATGGTCAGGTGGTTTCGTGGATGGGGAAAGGGGTTCGAAAGCACGCAGAAACGAGGCTCAGCACCGAACCAATCAGTTCCTGAGCAGAACCTAGAGCAATGCTTTGACCGAGAATCTTTGTTGTTGCCGCTAGGCTGGAGCGAACAGGGCGCATATGCGGATTGGGGGACTCACCAGAAGATCAAAGGGATAGTGACGAGGATAGTAGGAGAAGTCGTGACAGTATGTGATGGCAAATCAAGAAGTGTCAGAAGTCGTCCTAAGGGTCCGGGTGGAATCGAAATGAATGTCGGTTGCTGCGCGATCAAGCGTTGTTTCAGCGAAAATGGGTGAAGGTGGGTGAGGTGATCTGGAAACTGAATATGGTAGAAAAGCTTGAATCCCAAACTGTAGTGACTGAAAAGACGCGTCGAGAACGCTGTCGGAAATCCCACGTCATCGATGTTAGGGGTTTTGGTTCTGTGGGGCACACGGGTTTCAGAAATAGCCGGAATTCAAGGAATGTTGCTCCCCCGGCGGTTCCAGCGATATGATTCCCTCCATATACTGTTTACCAGCTCACTTCGCAAGGCGCACGCGACCTCCAGCAGGACTGGGTTCATCCACAGAGGGGATCTCCATATCGTCGCACCATGGCGTCTCTTCCGGACCCTCCCTCAGCTGTCGACCTAATCCCACATTTATCCTCCCCCGTATCTATGAGCAACACACCCCTGCCTTCCTCACCTTCCACACCCGGTTCACCATCCCTACATCGATCAAAGACCGCTCCTCCACCCATACCACCCCCGAACCCGGAAGTTCCGCCTTCTCCACCAAATGAAGGGCCTCTAACCAGTATCCCTCCCCCTCGCCCCGCTAATCATCAGCTGGACGATACTGCATCTATAGCCCCCTCGAGTCCGCCACCCGAGCACACCACCCCAGTCCAGCAGTCTTCCGCCCTTCGCCGTACTTCATCCTCCCTTTCAAACAGCTCAAGATCCGGTTCTAGAGGGAAGAAACGCCTTCGTTTCACTCCTTTCACCAACGCCGAAGCGGGTCCCAGCGTACTGGGTATAGGTGTGGGCGATGTCTTCTTCCCAGAGGCGAGCTTGGATCAGGCAGAAGAAGGTCGCGGGAGGGGGAAGAGAGGCGTTCCTCGGGATCAGGCGGAGTATCTGGGGACGAGTGACCCGGGAACTCCGAATCTGCTGGAGACGTAGGGGATCTTCCGCCTTTATGATGTTGCTGATATAGTATTGCAGAGCCGATCAGATCCGTCGGACCCTCTCACTCGCTTCCCTTGATCAGCTTCTCGCTCTGACTGCCAATCAAGCGGGCGAGAGGGATCGTCTACTGGCTCAGGTCTCTCGAGCAGGAAAAGATCTAGTCTGGAGGGATAAGGATGAGAAACGGGTTTTACCTCGGGATACGGAGCGGTCGCTCGTCCTTGCTCTCAAGCGGGGTATGCGTGAGTCAGGCAAGGATTTGCACGAGGACCGAGCTGATCCGTGGTTAGGCTCATTCCTGCTCGCATTCTCGGTGCGAGCTGGCGTCAACGTCCTACTGCTCGTCTTCCGGACTTATCGGAGACGTCAACTTCAGCTCCAAGTTCTCCGGCATGCCATCTTCGGAGCTGAGCCGTTCCGTTTCGGTGCCATGATAGGTGCGTCCCGCTGATAGCTAGTTGAGCTGATGGATTATAGGTACATTCACATTCCTAAATAATCTTACTCTTCACCTGCTACGCCTCGCTCCACCTGTATCCTATTATCGCAGGCGGTTTCGTACCGGCCTCTTCAATCAGCCAACCTACGGTCCGCCACAACGAGAAGGGGATGAAGGCGAAAGGCGATGGCAAGCTGCTGTTGCCGGCGGTGTTGGCAGTCTGGGCCTTCTTTGGGAAGCCAAATCTCGCCGAGCAGGTGTTTCACAGCAGTGAGAAATATTTTCAATCGGTGTTTTCCCTACTGCGCCTGATCGGTTCCAGAATGTTTGTCCGAGGTCTGCAAGGGTCGTATAACCTTTACACACCCCAGCTCGGCATTCATATCCCTCACGGTGATGTCCTCCTCTTCGGTGCCTGTTGCGGACAGATCATGTTTGCCTGGCTCTGCAGTCCAGAAACCATCCCGAAGGAGTATGACAGATGGTACGTGTAGCTGAAAATCTGGCAGAATCCTAACTCGTCTGCATAGGATATTAAGCGCGTCTAGGGTGCCGGAGTTCGGCTTGTTTGGACATAGGACGGCTGTGAATCAGGGAATCCTTGAGTCTGTGAACGTGCAGCGGGCGATAGACTACAAGGTGAGCTTTAGAAGCAGGACAGTTCCTGATAGGAAGTTTGTCACGTCGCGGAACAAGAAAGTGCTTCAAGATTTACTCGAGCGGGTTCAGAATGGATGGAAACCAGATGCCGCTGTACCATGGTATGTCACTACCCACTTCGGGATTCGCAATTGACTTGACGTAGCGAGATGATCCATCCTTGGTGCGATTCGCATGCGGAGACCAATTTCCGACGCTTCTTCGCAGTATTCGTGAGTAAGCGCTCCCGCTTGATACGCATAAGCTGACGATGGACGTAGCGCTTCATGCTCCCGGTGTACTCGGCTCTTCACCTCATTCCGATGCTCGTCCTGCGACAAAGCCACTTCCGTCGTGCTCCGTTGCGCATGCTCGCTCGAACGGTCTGGGGGATCACCAGGAGCTGCTCTTTCTTAGGTTTATTCGTGGTCATCTACCAAGGTATATCCTCAAGCATCAGTTTGATTCCAGTCAGCTGAGCTGAGGCCATCGTAGTGCTTTTCTGTTCGCGTACCCAAATTCTTGAAAAGGTCAAAGGACTGGAGCCACTTAAGGCCATTCTTCGGAGGAGACAGTTCTTCTGGTTGGTGGGATTCTCTACGTGCCTCAGTCTGTTCGTGGAAGAGAAGGTGCGTCTTTCTCCGCTCAGGTCATTATGCGCTGATCACGTCGTCCCGTAGAAACGTCGAGCGGAACTAGGTGACTGCCTCTTTTGATCTAGGAAAGAAAGCTGACGATTACGTAGCGATGTACGTCCTTCCTCGAGCGCTCGAGTCTGCTTGGTCGTCAGCCCGGAAGAGGGCTTGGGTTCCGATCGTCCCTTTTGGCGAGACGATACTGGGTGCTGCGGCGATGGCGATGGTGATGGATGCATATAAGGTAGGCAACAATCAAGGCTGGAGTACGATCGCTGACTTGATGCTCAGCATCAACCGGATGCGTTATCGGGAGTTGTACGGAGATTAATGTTCCAACTCGTTGGGCCTGTATGATAGGGTATTCATCATTTGCATGTGGCTTGAACCGCCTTATTTTGCATTTCCTAGCACTCGGACACCACAGCTCTGATGAAATGCGGGATGTAAGGAATGCATGACACCAGGAAGATATCAATGAATCCAAACGACGTCCTCTCCTCCAAGTCCGCGCACACTCCAGATAACACTCACTCCTCTCAAGCGACCGTCGGCTTCGTACCGGGCTCGAAGGTGTATGTCAAGCTAGATGGGGATCAACTCAAACCAATATGAATCTCTCACGCCGGCTCACCCGCACTTGCCGCAAGACTGCCTGTCCTTGTGCCAAGCCATGAAGACGCCAGCACCGCAAGTAGGGGCAGGGCCTGAGAAGCATCGACGAAAATTAGCAAAGTAAAATTCGATTTTGCTTGATCGATAGGGTCACTCACACTCGCGCCTAAGACGCTGGATCTTGCCATCCGATCCGACCTTGTAGTACTTGAGGATAGCCATCTTGACCTTCTTCCTCTTATGCTTGATCTTCTTGGGAGTAGTCTGTAATTCACAAGCAAACCATGTCAGTTCCGGACATCTGCCTGGATGGAGGTTCTTGCGCTGAGGAGGCATGACTCACATAGTTCTTCTTCTTCCGCTTCTTGGCACCACCCCTCAAACGAAGGACGAGGTGAAGCGTACTCTCCTTCTGGATGTTGTAATCCGAGAGTGTCCTCCCATCCTCGAGTTGCTTCCCGGCGAAGATGAGTCGTTGCTGATCCGGTGGGATACCTTCCTTGTCCTGGATCTTGGATTTGACGTTGTCGATCGTGTCTGAGGATTCAACCTCGAGGGTGATGGTCTTACCCGTAAGGCTGGGATGAGTCAGCGCCGAACTTGATCCTTCACCCGGAAAACGGGTATAGGCAGTGAAGCGACGCTTGACTCACGTCTTGACGAAGATCTGCATCTTGTCGAGCTACGTCTATCCTTTTAGGAATCCTCGAGCGGAGCTGAAGAAGAGGAAAAGGCAACACATCGATTTTTATATGTAGGGTGGAACGGTTTCGATGGTAATGCCGCTTTTCTCCGGCTGTTGTCAGTTTGAGGCAGAGAATTTTCTTGTTGGCTTTCTTTCTCTTGCCTGAAGAGGTCTGTAATGACATGCATGCACGTTTCTCCAAAACTGTTTCCAACACAGAGCTATCGCTCGAAGGACCATGTTCACTCGTACTACGCTCCAGTCAATTTGCGAAAATCGACGGGTAATGCGTGAGCCAACGAACACGCGACGCCACATCTTCTGATTCTCCTCTCGACTTGCGTCAACCCTTTCCTTTCTTCTTCACCTTACCTTCACCTAAATCCACCTTTCTTCTACGAATCATTCTCTCCCCTCTGTGCGCCCGTCTCTCTTCGACCTCCCTCCGCCTCTTATACCCTCCCATCCGACTTCTCTCCTCTTCAATCGATATCTCACTCGTCAACATGGCCGATTCTGGTGGGTCCCTTTCCCGTTTTCGAGAACAAAAGCTAATCACCGTTATCCCATTCTGCAATCCCTACATTTGCTGACCTCTCTCATTACTTCGTAGACGCCCTCTCGCCGAAGGATACCCAAGGAGCGACCGCTGTTCCACCTCCCACCACTGGCGGTAGTCACGAACTCTCCCTTCGCGCTCTCGTCAGCACCAAAGAAGCCGGTATCATCATCGGCAAAGCCGGCGCGACCATCGCCAACATCCGTCTACTGACCGGTGTCAAAGCCGGAGTCTCCAAGGTCGTTACAGGCGTTCAAGATAGAGTCTTCAGCGCTTCAGGTGATCTTGAAGGTGTCTCTGGCGCATATGGGGAAATCGCTCGTCTCCTTCTAGAGACCCCTCTTTCCGACTCCTCACTTCCTCCTCCACCTGTTGGCGCCTTCACCTCCATCCGCCTGCTTATCAGCCACAATCTCATGGGAACGGTCATCGGTCGCTCCGGTCTCAAGATCAAGCAGATTCAGGATACGTCGGGTGCACGCATGGTAGCGAGCAAGGAGATGCTTCCTCAGTCTACCGAGCGGGTCGTTGAGGTACAAGGTGCTGTCGAGGCTATCAAGACGGCTGTGCTTGAGATTGGGAAGTGCTTGTTGGAGGACTGGGACAGGGGACAAGGAACGGTCCAGTACCATCCTGGAGCGGCGGGTGATGCTGGTGTTCTGGCGGGTGGACTTGGTGCACAGACTGTGACGGGACCAACTGGAGGGATCAGGAGGACGAGTGTCGCCGCTGGCTTCGGCGGGACGGTTGGTGAGAGGAGGCCGAGCAGGACCAGCGTCTCGCTCGGTTCTGGCGAGCCAAGGAGGCCAAGCGAGGCCCTCCCTCCGGCCAATGACCCGAATCTCAGGACTCAGAACATCTCCATCCCCAGTGATATGGTCGGCTGCATCATGTATGTGGTCAACAACGATTTTGTGCAGGATCAAGCTGACCTTTCGTAGCGGTCGCGGCGGGTCCAAGATTACCGAGATTCGCCGCCTATCCGGATCGCGCATCTCTATCGCAAAAGTTCCGCACGACGAGACTGGTGAACGTATGTTCACCATCGTCGGTACACCCGAGTCGACGGAGCGCGCCCTCATGCTCCTCTACTCTCAGGTGAGCGGTCAATTAACGGCTCGCAGGTTTCATACTGATGAAATGTCGTAGCTCGAATCCGAGAAGGAACGCCGCGTCAACCAGAACGTTGACGCCGTGGACGCTGCCTAAGCTCATCAAATCACCACTCGCATGTCGATCTTGGCGAGCCATGTACTTTTCTCCCCTTCCCTCCGTTCTGTAGATCAAGTCTTTCCCCCTCTCGCCCGTCTAGTTTCCCTTCCGTCCGTCTATCTGCTTGTTCTGAACCCTATCCCATTCCCTAACGCCTTTTCCCGTTCCATCATACCTCTCTTCGGTCGTCGTCCGTTCGGGACGGCTGGTAACTTCGGCTTTAAGTCAAAATCATATGCGTATCTAGGCATGGCTGGATGTACGCTATGAACGATGAGGTCGGTGTTGATCTTTCACTGCAAAGCCTGATGCGGGACGAGCTTCAAAAGCGAGATCCCTCGAAACAACTTTGGAGCAGTACTTGGACTTTCTGTCAGCTTGTGAAGCCGTTAAAGTGGAATTGTTCCAAAACGCTATTAAGCAGTTTGAGCGAAAGTGCCAAGATCCTCCGCAAAGAGACTTATACAGTGCAGGACCTGAACAGGACCTTAAACGTCGATTACATGGCATGAGCCGTTTGTGGGAGGACAGCTGGTTCCTTCTCCTGCTAGTACAGAATCTCTTTTCAGTCGCTCAGAACCAACACCGTGCGATGTGATCAGATGTGAGGCACAGCAAAGCACAATCGCGCATACGAAGGAAAGATCCAATTTCTTCCGATGGCCATACATCCCAAGAATGACGCTCCGATGTACAGACAATCTAACAGCTAAACCCAATCCTAATCTCGCTTCTCTGGATTCTTTCGGCTCATACCTCTCTCCCGACTCTTGCTCCTCTCCCGCGTCTTGCTCTTCTCCCGGCTCTTGCTTTTCTCTCGACCCTTACTTCTCCCTTGACTTCGACTTCGACTCCGCTCCCTCTCCGACTCCCCCAAGACCCCCTTGACATCCTCCCCATACTTCGGATCAGCCTTTGCCATCTCATAAATCTTCGCATCCTCTTGATACTGATAAACACCAGGCCACCACTTCCTCCTCAAGATCGGTATAGTATCCTTATACCACACTGGCGACTTATCGAGTCCAGCTTCATCGCTCAGTTGGCCAATATGGTTCGAGGAGACTTTTGACCGGCTCACATATAATTTCGTAGCGATTATCGTGAATACGGGCGCGAATGCGGCCATGCTCATCCCAATAGATTTCGTTTTCAGTCCAATGGCTGGTGGAGATATCAGCTACCGTCGGTGGAAGTAAGGTGGAACGGGACGTCACTGAGAGACATGAGGAGTTGCATCAGTATTGTTGCAATCAGTAGACGGTTCAGTACGATTGTCCACTGTTGGCCATCGGTCTCTTTCGTGTCCTCGACGAACATGAGCTGGTTGTACATCTAATAGGATGGTAAGCTGGAGAAAGAGCCCGCAACGCATCTCGAGACAACGTACGACTATCGAGGCAGCCCAGAAGTAAATGGTCCCGCAAATGACCACGATCGGGGCGAGAGGAGCGTACATGAGGCTGTGCCGGTCGGTATATAACATAAAGAAAGGGTAGTGACTTACGCGACTGCCATGGCGAAAAGCTGAAGAAGCGTCAGCAAATGGCCTACAACTTCAAAACTCACAACTTGAGAATACTCGATTGCTGGTGCATCGGTTCAGCAGGTAGCATCAGACAAAACACAAGATCAGCTTACCATACTGTAAGAAGCAGTCTGTCAGCGAAAGATTCTAGCTCAAATGAACGCACATACCTCGAACGTCGTAGGCTCCTTGATTCTCGCTGCCTCAGTCGCCGTCTTGAAGAATCTAAGGTATACACTGCATCAGCTGAAATTCAATGCTTTGAGTGATAGTCTACAGGAAATGATACAGAACGACCCCGACCCTGGGTAGCTGTAGTAGCTCAAGGCAGACAAGTGCGGATCGAATACTATGGCGTACAATCAAATACACACCACCTTGGAACTCCCTTGTTCACTCACGGGTACCATGAAAGCCAATAAGAACTGTCAGTGATATACGCCTTTGTGATCTTTGCGGGTTCGTCACCCAAAGCGTGGAAGATGCCCGTCAAATTCTTTTTCGAGAACTCTTGCACGATGGTGAGAAAAGATTCGTAAATCACGCCGAGGAGGGAGAAGACCACGAAGTTCATAACCTGCTGTCAGGAAAGCACCTTCGAAGGGCACTCACGAGTAAGAAGATGTAGAGTTGGTGGATTACGTCGCGGTCGAGTCGTCCTCGATTGGAGGCACCGGACCATCGGCCGAGGTAACGCATAATATACGGCAGGAGGTACGAGAATAACGCTGCTATAGAGGCTGGCAGGATACCGCCAAGGATGGTGAATATTGCTTTCCAGAATTTGCTCGAGTCCTCAAGCGTCTTCCACCGTTGCAGAAATGGTACTGTTTGGATAGCCTGTCATGATGTCAATGATGACGATGTTGCTTGGAACAGACACGCACGACCTCGAGATTAGCAGCGACGGTGATCGCCAATAGCGGAACGGTATTGAACAAACAGACGATGGTGACGGCAAACGTACCCACCCGACGATGGGTATGACGGGACTCTGGGGACTGCTCAAGATTCCACCAATACTAAAGCAATCATCAGCTCGTTGATCTCGTACAGCGCGAGAAGGCCTTGCGATATAATCTGCTCGGGGCGCCTGAAGTTGAAGTCAGTATTTGGTGACAACGTATTCCTGATTGAGCTCACCCTTCGGACATCGACTCCTTTGGGCAGGATTGATGGGCGCGGAGCGCAGCACCGGCCAAAGTACTGAAGTAAGCGAAGTAATGGCGAGGGTCTCGAACACCGCTCAACAATCTCATGAGCGGCTCGAGCTGTAGCAAACTGTACGAATGCTAACAACAGCGTGAGCACGCTACGTAGTTAGGCATCATCATGATGGGTCTCACCCGTTTCTACGATTCCCGATTTCTTCCGATCTTTTGCTGCGGATGATGCGAATGAGCCGTTCTTGACGCTGGCGTGTGTCTTGTTGACTTTGACCCGTTCTGTATTTGAATCCTTTCTGCAACAAGCTGTCAGTACTTAGCGTGTAAAGGTCGGTCGTTTCAACGTACATGACATCGCCCCAAGTCTTCGCTACAGTCAGTATTCAGGATGTTAATGGAAACTGACCTTTGCTGTCCCACAACAACCCAACTGATGCCACCATTTATCGTAAAAGACTGGTTCTCCCTGAATCTTACCTTTCATGGATTCCGCGAGAGCGTTCAGACTGCGATGGATCGATGGATGATAGTTTTGCTTATAGTTTTGATCCGCCCTGTGTAGCTCGTTCATGCCTCGAGGGGGAATGAAGATCTCTTTTACTCCGACTTTTGCACCGATCATCTCGCATATGTCTTTCTTGATCGCGGATTCGTTCATCAAGTAGGATTTCTCGCCATCACGGACGTAGATTGCCTTGAACTTCATCTTGGTCACCATGACCGTCTTGAAGGCGGGCTCATCGCGATTCCTACTGCAATCAGCTCAATAAGTCGTGAGGAAATAGGGACTCACAGATTGGTCCACTCTCGAAGCAGCTTCTCATGGTGATCTGTATGCGTTATTACTGATATGTTCTTCAGTCGATTCGGAAGCATGAAAGATGCTGGGACTTACCGAAGAAGATCACCAAAAAAGTGGTGATGTACTCAAACATGATATGCACGAACAGTATATTGCCGTTCATGTTCGCCGCAGTGAAGAGTTGCATATTGTCCAATAGCCCGGTCGTAACGTTTGTTCCCGCTGACTGAGTATAGGAAGATGTTGAGTTACTCGTCTTGCTGCCATACGTCGTCTGTGTATTGATGTAATAATTGGCGCAGATCAGTGGAATGGCCACGAATATGCAAATGGACACGAAAAGCCATCGAAGGAGACGGAGGAATTGAAGAAAGGTGACAGCGTCTAAGCCTGAGATGATCATCAGCTTCAGCACCCATGTCCTGGTCATTCGCACCTAGATCTCGTAGAAGCCTAATGAAGATCAGCTTCCACAAAAGCAGATTGTCACTTACTTATAGTCTCTATTCTCGATCCGCTCCGAATTCCGAGGCCGTAATTCTTGCAAAAACTGCTCCCAATTTGGCTTCATCCACGCCAGAAATCCTGTGCCGTTCTAGCCCTTTGTATCAGATCGTCTCTTCTACAACCGAGAGTAAGAAGGAAGCTTACTCTCTTCGCTTCCTTCCCATCCTTGCTGTCACTCGCGTTCCCGCTTTTCTCCTTCTCCCCCGAGTGTTTCTCATTCTTCTCGCCATATTCTTCTCGATTTAGCGGGTTATATATCAGATAGAACCGCGGCCGAGCCCAGGAGTACAACAAGAATACAGCGATCTACCAGGTTCGTTCAAACTCGACTGGTTCATAATCAGTAGGAAGTACGACTCACTGAGCCGACGAAAGTGAGACCCCAGGCGACGAGGACGGATGTCCCGCTGACGTTCCAATGTTCCTCAGCTCCGGCAATGATTTGCGAGGGTGATAGTTCGCCGGCTTGAGACGACTGGGCTGGGCCAGACTCTGATGTTTGGGTGGGGTTCATACTCACTCGAGGTGTCTACCGTCGGACCCTTGTACATGATTGGTTGGGCAGTATCGTCATAGTGCGCTCATGCCTTCAGAGATACCGGTTTTTATCGATGGAATTAGTATGTGGACAAGATGAAGCGATCAGCAGTCCAGGCCGCCAAGTTAAAGGGCAAGTCATCGCGTTTCGCATTGTGTGGCAAAGGGTGGACCAGTGAAAGGATAATATGAGCCGCCAGGATGACCAGCTAAGCATTTCAACGGAGGGAATTCTCCATATCTGTAACACCTCAGCACCGAAGAGCCGTCGCACAACCAGGAATGGGAAAGTTATACAGGATTGATCAGAAAGTGGGGACTGGGTGAATAAACAACGAACAGAGAGATCTCACTTCATCTTTATCAGTAGGTGGTGGGGACGTTACGTAACGCTGAAGCTGACGGTAAACACGGGCGATCATGCGTCACTACTCGTACCATATCACTTCCATTGTGCTCGAGCTACGCTACTGTAATCCTTAGGTTTCCCTCGAAGTCCTGTTGTTGTGCTCGACGAAGAGGCATAAAAGGCGATGAGGATAGCAAATTTACACCATTCTTACTTAATTGTCCATCACATTCCCGACACACTGACCATACACATCCTTTAATTCACGACAAAGACGACTTATAATGAAACTTTTATTCTTGCCCCTAATTATGACATTCGCTCTCGTTACTCGTCTTCCTACCCGTACCGCCGCCACGACGAATGCCATCACTCGTCGCGACATTCAGCCGCCAATGACGAAATCGGATAGTCTAGCCGCTGGATTACCACCTGTCAAGCCCAAACGACTGTATGGCGGGTCAAAGCGTTAGTGCGAAGAAAAACTCATAACACATGTGATGCAGAGTAAGAATGCAGGAGATCTCGTCGCTCGTCCTAGTCCCGCTGTCGCGCCGGCAGGCTACACATATATCGGATGCGTTACCAGTGCTGGTACGTGAAAGCCGATACAATGCCGTGCCATGGCTCATTATTCGAAGATTGTGGTACGACTGATTGTCCTTTCAATAATTTCACCACCCTACAAGAAGCAGCGAACACATGTTCGGCTTACACTGCGGCTCAGGGACAGAACATTTTCATCTTCAGTAAGCAGCTTCGCCGTCCGCGTGGGGTTCTCTTCAACAGGCTAATCCATCGACATATGACTCCAACGGCAATCCCCAATACTACAGCTGCGTCGCCACTCGTGATAGCTCTTACCCGGTCGTGTTCAGTGCGGACAACGATCCCTTCTACCAGCACAATTAATAGGCAGATAAATCGTCTTGCAATCTTTCAAGTCCTATATCCTTCCTTTAGCGAGACCCTCCTCCCAACGCATGTCTCGTACCTCTACCACTCTCCCTAAGGTTTTTTGGCGTCTTTTTTGGGTATCTATGGACATCAATCATTAATACCCCCCGTGCATTCAAAGGACATTGTTCTTCTCATTTCCGGGCTCTAGCTAACGTCAGGGTATACTCGAGATTTACGCCGAGCTAGACATCTACCTTCTCGCTTGGCTCGGTCGTCCCGCCACTCGGTCCGGGACTCCATGACTGTCCAATCTTGCCAAGGAGATCCACAAGTCGATGCAAAGCGAAGTTGGGATATCGCTGAGAAGAGTCAAGCATGATGGAACGAAAAACCGGGCGGATGAACTGTGAAACGTGGGGTAGTATTACGTAATGCTAGCTGCATTCCCCAACGCTCCTTCATCACAGCATCTGCCACGGACAATCTTAGGACGTCGCTCGCGTAGCGCTTGCACCTGACTATCGGTCTCAGTGCGACTCCTGCCTCATTCATTGGATATCATCATATCGCATTCCTTGTTGCAAGGTAATCGTGATTATTTCTGGGGCATGCATCAAGGGAGTCGCACGAAAAGCAATCAACTAAGCTCTCCCGTGATCGTACGCAGCAGCTATCTCACGCGCATGCTTGACAAATCGATGTCACCATCCACATCTGTGAGTGTTACATCCCGCACGATAGGCATTGGCTGATCGGCCTTTGACAGAATCATGAATACATTGGGTCGCCTCGACTCGTACATCTTCTCTCTCTTTATTCCTCGACGACAAAAGACGAACGCTCCTGCATCACCTACGAAGCCTACTGTCGCAACACCTACTGTCCCTCCTCCTGTCCCTCGGCTATCCAACCTCCCTCCGACTCCTCGAAAGCGTCAACGATTCCAACGTCGTCTGACTCCCAAGCCTACAACATCGACCATCAAGCTTCCTCCACCTTCCACACCTGTGCTTTTAAGAATCGTCCTCGCATTATGGTCAATCCTGCTAGCATTCTGGCGATCACTCGTCGGCGAAACTCGGGCAGAGAGAACGAAGAGGCGGAGAAAGCGACCGGCATCCTCGAAGGTGCAGGCGATACTAGAGGCAGCGACAGCTGGGATCAGCACAGACGATGGGTCTGGCAGTGAGACCGAAGTTCAGGAAGGGGAGGAGGGCGGGGATGCGCCGGGTGAACGAGACCGCTGGGTCGACCCTATCACTCGAGCACCTGTCGAAGAGAGCACCTTGGACGAACCGGACGAGTTTGCGCCAGATATCAATCCACCTCGAGGTCCTGATTCGACCTTCTCATTCCGTCTACGATCCGCCAAGAAGAGGGAGTCTCCCTCGTTCACCACGATACTCGAACCACCTACACCCGAGCCTCAAAAATCCTATGTACGGCCGGTCAATCCCCCTTCCATCCTAGTCAATCCCAGTCCACCGGCACGACAAGCTCGCCTCTTGCCTAACCCTATGTCAACGTCTCTTCTCGACCCCTCTGTCCCCGCCATACCCGCATCACAGAACATCACAGCTGCTTCATCAGTCCATCCCGCGTCACGACCCCATCAAACGCCTTTCCACCTTCAGAAGACCCTTATCCTCGATCTCGATGAAACGCTTATCCATTCAACATCTCGGCCACTTAGCTATGCTGCGAGCGCTGGCGGAGGACTGCTAGGTCTAAGCTTTGGCGGACTTCTCGGCGGCCGTAAATTCCGGAAGGAAGGGCATACAGTCGAGGTAGTCCTCCATGGACGAAGTACGACCTACCATGTGTACAAACGGCCATTTGTCGATCACTTCCTCAAGAAGGTCAGTCCTCGCCGATCGAATCCTCAAAGTAGCTGACAGAGCCAGGTCGCATCTTGGTACACCCTAGTCATTTACACTGCCTCCATGCCAGAATACGCCGACCCTGTGATCGATTGGCTCGATGGTGGACGTGGAATTTTCGCAAAGAAGTTTTACCGAGAAAGCTGTTATCTCCAGACCAACGGATCTTACGTCAAGGATCTTGCGCTTGTCGAGGCGGATCTGAGCAGGGTGTGTTTCATGGATAACTCGCCGATCAGCTATTCATGGAACAAAGGTAGCCGTACCCGTTTTAGCCAAAAACCAGGAGTGATGCTGACCAGAGCGATAGCAAATGCTCTGCCGATCGAGGGATGGACGTCGGATCCGAATGACGAGGCGTTACTGCAGAGCATACCTGTGTTGGATAGTCTGCGCTTCGTCAACGATGTTCGAAGGGTCTTGGGTATTAGGGGCTTTTCTTGATGACGGTAGATGCATCCCATCTCTATCTTGGCACCCCTACAATGAGTACGCCTGAAGGAATCAGGCACATACAGCTTGTCACGTGGCTATCTTTAGATATTTTGGAGGTTGTCGCTGCTTTCTTCGAGATTTGTTTGCGTTTGGTCTTGTTGCGAGCTTTCCTGAAAAGACTGCTTGAAATTCAAGACTTGCGGATCCGAGATGTCTGGACGCCCGAACAAGCGACCAAAGAATGCCGAAGCAGGACCATCGAAGCCGACCCCTTCTACAGCTCGTCTCTTCGCTCCTTTCCGTACCCTAGGTCTCGTAGCCAACCATGTCCCCTTCTCAATGTTCATCCACATCCCTCGAGGAGCACTTGCTAGGCCGACAGTCAATCTTGTCACGTCGGTGGGAAGGAGTTGGATGATGTGGGATGCTGGTGCTATGACTCTGGTCTTTGTCGGTTAGTTCCGCTTGCAAGGCGTCAAGAGGTTTTTGCTGATTATGTATAGGTTCGGATGCTGGAGCGGAGATTAGGGGTTTGGCTCAGACTGGTACGGAGGTGTTTGCGAGTGCTGGACCAAGGGTCATCAAGTATCACCGAGGGAAAGAGGTGGGTTTGATTTCCATTTAAGCAGTCGACGGGGGATCCTAATGTGGCTAATGGCCATGCTGTGTTGCTCTAGGCTGGAAGCTATAAGTGTCCTGATGGGGCAGACCTTGGGAAAATCCTCATCTTTGGGGATCAGTTGCTGGCGCTTAAAGAGAATGGGACGGGTCTACTGATGTGGGATGTTGCTACAAGAGGTGCGGGATTGGAGTTCTCGAGATAAGAGGAAGCCTGACTGTAACGCGCAGAACTGCAGAATCAGATCACCTTCCACACTTCTTTTACCGCGACGACTATGTTACACCCTGCTACGTACCTCAACAAAGTGCTTGTCGGGAGCCAGCAGGGCGAGCTACAGCTATGGAACATTCGGACATGGTAAGTCCTTTTTGCTTGATGTAGAGTCAGCTGAACGATCGTTAGCTCCCTCATACATACGTTTACCCATCCTACACCGGCTTCTCCCTCAGCCATCACGTCTCTCGTCCAGTCGCCCGCTATCGATGTTGTCGGGGCCGGATACCTCGATGGGACCGTTCGGGCCTTGGATATACGTCAAGGGGATCTGGTGATACAGGTCAAGATGGAGGAGGGAGCAGTGACTGGTCTTGCATTCCGTATGGGTGAGTTACCCGAACCACATTGATGAGATCCATTGATTGTGCCACCTTCAGACGGACCGCCAATACTGGCCTCGTCCTCATCAACTGGATCTATCGCGACTTGGGACCTGAGCAAAAGCGGTCGACTTCAGCACGTTCACAGAGGGGCACACGAGCAGACTGTAGCTGGTATGGAATGGGTGGCAGGACAGCCCCTCCTGATCAGCTCAAGCGGGGACAACAGCGTCAAGGTGAGCTTGCTCTCCGCTTTTGCAGTACCTGTATTGAAGACAAGCAGCAATGGCTTTATGATTCCCCAGAAGCTGTTCCCCGGTTGTTGAAGTTCCGAGGCGGTCATCATGCACCCCCGTCCTGCATCCGGTATTACGGCGAGGACGGGAAGCAGATCCTTACGGGAGGACGAGATCGTGCATTACGGTATACGAGTGTCGTTCGCGATTCGAGGAGTCATGAGCTCTCTCAAGGTGAGCACGCTTGAGCTCGATGACCATGAGCTCTTGGGCTGACTGTAGCAGGATCCTATGCGAAGAAGGCGATTGGCTCGAACATCTCGGTGTCCAACTTCAAATACCCACCGATCACATCCATCTCGAGCTCGTCTACGAGATCTAAAGATTGGGAAGATGTCGTCACTGCGCATGCAGACGATTCCATCGCCCATACATGGCGAGTACAGGACAAACGGCTAGGCTCATGGACATTTGAGGTGGAAGATGGGGTCATCCAGGTATATGACACCCACCTTCATCCTGCTACTGATAGTGATGGATCCATTCAGGCTCTCTGCGTAACAGCTTGTGGCAATTTTGGTCTGGTTGGCTCGTCAACTGGCGAAGTCAGAATGTGGAACATGCAATCTGGCAAAGAACGGAAATCCTTCAGATTGACCGGTCCTCCACCTGGAGATACCAAGTCGAAGATCATCGCTTCTAGCAAGTCGAAGAAAGCGAAGGTTTCAGCTGTGAAGAAGAACATACAAGCTATCACTGGCTTGGTAACGGACGCTCTCAATACGACGGTGATTGCGAGTACATTGGAGGGAAAGCTTTATGTGCGGTTCATTTCCGTCAATCAAGTCGAGCACAGCTGACTTTGTGTAGTTCTTCGACTTCCATACAACAAAGCTAGTAGACGAGCTCCAGCTATCTTCATCGATCACGGCCATGGAGCTGCACCGAGATAGCGGATTGCTGGCAGCGTCATGTGATGATCTCGTTGTCCGACTGGTGGATGTGGAGACCAGGCGTGTAGTGAGAGAGCTTAGGGGTTTCAAGGGTCGTATACTCGATACAGTACGTTCTAGCTTGGGGTGTTCGGTAAGCAGTATTGACTATTCACAGTGCTTCTCTCCCGACTCAAGGTGGCTCATCGCTTCTTCGCTCGACTCTACAATCCGGTCGTTCGATATACCTACCGGACGACTGGTCGATGCTTTTCGCACCGTGTCTATCGCTACGAGCATTACCTTCTCCCCGACTGGTGATTTCCTAGCGACTGCGCATGTTGATAGCTTGGGTGTTCATCTATGGTCAGTCCCGTCTGCAATGACACGTCTCGTCAATGCTGAAAGAGTCGAAGGGCAAACAAGGCTCAGTTCACGGACTTTGCATTGCGGCATATCAATGAAGAGGATGATGTGCCTGAGGTCGGGTTGGCTTCCGTCCAAGGCGTCGAGGATGATTCAGGCGAGTACCCGTACGAGAGTGGACCTTTCGCTGATACTGTCGGCAGATCTCGGCGAAATCGACCCCCTAGGCGCTCCTGAGCTTAGCGATATCTATACCACGCCCGATCAGCTGGAGGGATTACTCACACTTTCTCTCATGCCGAGGTCAAGGTGGCAGACCTTGCTCAATCTGGAAACTATCAGGGTATGCCAATGACTTCAGCTTTTACTGTCAGCTAATTCAGGCACTTTAAGCAACGGAATAAGCCCAAAGAACCACCTAAAGCACCTGAGAAAGCGCCATTCTTCCTTCCGACCGTTTCGGGCTTAGAGACACGCTTCGATCTCTCCGCTACCCAGAATGGCTCGGAAGTCCCTTCTCAAAGACTAGCACCTGCCGCCGCTTTCATTGAGAGCGAGTTCACGAGACGACTATCAGCGGAAGACGAGGAAGGAGATTGTAGAGTTTTTCCCATGAAGAGCAGACAGATAGACTCGCTAACATTCCCCAGACGACGCTTTCTTCACCCACTCGAAAGCTCTCTCACCAGCCGCACTCGACCTCGAGATCCGCTCTCTGGTCTCGCTCGATCACCTCAGCCTCTTCTTGCGTGCTTTGACCGCTCGACTTCACTCACATCGTGACTTCGAAGCTGTCCAAGCGCTTATGAGCGTGTTCCTTACCGTTCATGCCGATGTGCTCATCGCGAATACCGAGCTGCGGGATGGTTTGGCAGCACTGAAGGAGGAACAGAGGAAGGAGAGTAAGCGATTAGGCGAGCTTGTCGCCTACGCTATGGGAACTCTGAGCTTCTTGCGGAGTACAGGTTGATGCATAGTATAACAACGGTATCAGTACAAGACACTTTCTGATCTACTCGTCCGGGTCCTTGTAATTCGCCATAGGATCCTCGAACGTCTGTCTTGACAGCCGATATGCCTCTGTGCAGAGTCAGCGGTAGCCAAATTTACGAAACTAAGCTGAGCCTCACCAAGCTCCTCCTGCGTCACATCCGTCTTGCTCTTCTTCGTCTGTATCCAAGCTTCATCCTCACCCATCTTCTTCCTCTTCTTCTCCTCATCGAGGGCGCGTTTCAGTCGTGCTTTATCCAACGCAACGTCCTCCCCATCCTCAGTCCGCTTAGCAAGATTCGGAAGTACTCTTTCTCCCTTCCGCTTGCCTGAAGCGAGATCCTCCTGGTATTGGACGGCCAAGGATTTCGATTCTTGTGCATCCTCTTCTTCCTCGGAGCGGGAACGAGTCGGAGGGGCTTGGAGGAGCGCAGCGGCGGAAGAGGAAGCTGTGGCGGATTTGCCTGCTTCGCCGGTACAGTACGATCCGGAGACTATTCTCATCAGTATTGACCTTGATTCGAGACGAGGGCGACTTACTGATAGAGTGACAGCACGCAAAACCCCATCGACCGGCTTCTCGGTCGTAAAATGACCCCCAAATCGCAGTATGATTGTTGACATGTACATCTTCCTCGTACTTTGACCGAGCTTTGGCCTTTTCTCGACCATTGATGATGTTTCCCGATCGAGAATATTCCACGTCTACTCTTGTCAGTACTCGGCATATCGTCTCGGGTAGATACTACTCACAGTCTTCGGTCTGCCCATTGAGCAACTCTCTCGGCATCCTCTCCAAATGCTCCTCCCCACCATACTTCGCAAGGATCGAGACCTTACTCGTATCCTTAAGAACCTCCTTCTTCTGCTGGAATTCCTGGTGCAGTAACTCTCCAGCAGTAGGGTTCCCAGTGATATGTACGTTGTTCCCTCTCTGAGCGGATTGCCAAGCGAACAGTTGAAGTTTCTGCATGTTCGTCGCGTCGCCTGTGAACCGTGTGAAGTTGCCTCCTGCGAATTTCATCTAAAGCGGAATCAGTAGGAAGCAAGTCTACGGGTGTTGATATGAGACTCACGTCGTCTGGAGCAACGCCGACTTCCGGAGCATCACGCATCGATCGAGTCTTTGGATCATAGTACGCCGAGTCTTCATCCAGGTTGATGAGGTACTTCGCGGTATCCTCCCTGATCCTCAGGTTCCGCACTGTAATCCTCGTCTTCGTATCCAATTTCTGTCCAACCTGATCCGCAGCTTCCGCATACTTATCCTCATCCTGATCATCCTCATCGCTCGATCCGAAGTCCTCATCATCATCCTTCTTCGCTTTGGCAACCTTCTTGACAGCCGCCATATCCGTCGAAGTCTGCTTATCAATCTCTTCCTCCCTCACCCTCTGTCTCGCCGCTTCCGTAGCTTCATACTCATCCACGATGGTCTTGTAAGAAGCAGGATCGTAACCGTTCCATCGATCTCTCTTCGCATCGTAATCCCCTTCGAAGTTTTGGATCACCTCATCCGCCCTTATATCCTTATTACTAAACTTCGCACCCCTCTTCCTGGGTCTCTCCACACAATCCTGTTTTTTATGGGTCATAGCTCCACAATTCTCACAGGCGCCTTTCCGATACTTCTTTGCGGCAAGACCAGAAGTTGCACCACGATCATACCACTCGTCAAGCTTGGTATGGCTCCTATCATCCGCTCGTCGTCTTTGATGCGCGAGGGAAGGTGCACCGGTATCCATATACCATGGTGCTCGTGTGATGTATTCGGGAATGTGAGGGTTGATGGCATTGCCTTCTTCGTCGAGGGCGGCTGGGGCTGTACCGGCTTTCCGAGCAGCTTCGAGGTCTTTTTGCCGCCTGTACTCCTCGCGGGATAGCTTGTTATGGGCAACGCCTGGGACTACATGAGCTATTACTCGACCGAGAGAAGCACCACTTACCTAGCGCTGGGACGATTGCGGCCATGATGGGGAGAGAACGAGTCTACGTTGCACGAATTACAAGTGAGATGATTCAGCTGAACCGAGAAGACTAATTGGCTGGAGCCAAAACTCGTAGCGAACTCCCCTCGGTCCCTCACTGCCAAGCTGGACTAAGCCCGAAACTCCGGCGTGCCGACCAACAGTATTTGGGATCTTCCCCTCGTACAGCTTCTTTGCGTTTCGTGTCTGTATCATATCCACCCACTCCTACTCAAAGCTTCCTAGAGATATTCGGCGAGTAGCAGAGCCAGAGGAAATGTGGCGTCCAGCAACCAGGACCGGTACGAACGACGTGAGTACCCTTTCCTACCCCTTTACCGCTTGCTAATCCCCTTTTTCCACAGGTACCTATCGCAGCCGGAAAACGTCGATTTGGTCTCCCCGAAGAAGCTCCACCACCATCCGCTCCACCAAGCAATTATGCCCGCCCACCAGCGAGTGACATTCAGTTCTTCAACGGTCGACAGGAACGCGATCGTGAGCCTGAGCGGCCGAAGGAAGAGTATCGTCGTGAGACAAGGCGGGACGATTACGATCAACGCCGAGATGACTATCGACGTGATGATCGTGATGATCGTGATGATCGTGATAGGGATCGGTATGCGGATAGGGAGAGGGAAAGGGCACCGGATGAGAGGAGGGAAAGACCCAGGTGGGATGAGGAGAAACCTAGGTGGGACGAGGAGAAACCTAGGGAATCTGAGCGGGGTCGTGATCCAGCTCCTGTAGATGGTGAGTCCTTCGTAATTTTGTAACTGGAATCACTGATATGCTGACGGTACTCGCCCACTCCCTATTACCCTCTTACCTGACACCGGCTCATCCCCTCAATCGTCTCCTTTCGAACCCTTAGATGGCCCAAGGAAGCGTCGCTCTCGATGGGGCGACGCCACTGAGCGTGTGGAGGTCCCCGGTATGCCAGTAGCGGTCATGGGCAAGGTGTCGCAGACCGAGCTCGACAGCTACGCCATTCACGTCCGTCTTGAGGAGATCAACCGGAAGCTTAGGACGGGTGACGTCGTTCCTCCTGACGGACAAAGGTAAGTCACTCTGCAAGGCATAGTTCTCGCCTCATTTCAACAGGTCTCCATCACCTCCTCCCTCTTACGACGCCTACGGTCGCCGAGCCAACACCCGAGAACTCCGTTACCGCAAGAAGCTCGAAGATGAGCGTATGCGTCTCACCGACCGAGCCATGAAATCCGACCCCAACTTCCGCCCTCCCATGGACTTTGGAGCACAGCGTCGCGGTCGGCCGCAGGACAAGGTGTACATTCCCGTCAAAGAGTTCCCGGAGATCAACTTCTTCGGCTTGCTTGTCGGACCTCGTGGCAACTCTTTGAAGAACATGGAGAGGCAGAGTGGCGCGAAGATCAGTATTCGTGGAAAGGGCAGTGTCAAGGAAGGAAAGGGTAGACCGGAAGCTTGGGCCGGGGACGAGGATGACGAGCTACACTGTCTTATCATGTCGGAGGACGAAGCCAAGGTGAAGGCTTGCGTGAACCTGATCAACAAGGTCATCGAGACTGTAAGTTCTCGTTTCTAAGCGTAAGCAACCGTCTGACTCCTGTTTAGGCTGCATCCACACCGGAAGGCCAGAACGACCACAAGCGTAACCAGCTACGAGAGCTTGCTTCGCTCAACGGTACCTTACGAGATGACGAGAATCAGCTATGTCAGAATTGTGGAGAAAAGGGTACGTCTGTTCTTTTAGGTACAGAAATCATCCGCTGAGTTTGTGGAATAGGCCATCGCCGTTGGGAATGCCCGCAGCAACGGATGTACAGCGCTAACGTCATTTGTCGACTTTGTGGCGGAGGTAAGCCTTTTCATCTGTTCAGTACTAAGTGCTTACTGATGGGTGTGTCAGCGGGTCACATGGCTCGAGACTGTCGCGGACGTGGCGATCCAAATCTGGCTGAAAACAAGCAGACACAGTTCGATTCCGAATACTCGGCACTCATGGCAGAACTCGGGGAGGGCGGCGGTGGCGGTGGCAGGGGTGGTCAGCCGGCTGTTGCTGTCACTGGCGGACCGACGGGTGGAGCACCTCCGCCTGAGCAGAGGGTCCCACCGTGGCGCCTACCTGAGAACTGGATGCCGAGTAAGTGGTCCGGACAGATGCATTAGCACAATCTGAACTGACATTCTGGCAGATCAACAGCGTCCTGGTGGCGGCATGGCTCCCCCTCATGCCGGGTTCCAGCAGCCTTATACCCAAAACGCAGGCTATGGTTACGGCGGTTACCGACCGGATGCCGGCTATCCTAGTGCAGGCGCTCCAGGCGCTGCTGATCCTTATGCTGCGTGAGTTGCCCTCTGATTCGTCGTCGCAAGCTGAGATCCAATAGTTATTACGCCTCAATGGGCCAAGCGGGCCCCACAGCTGCCTAACCAGCTCACTATGACCGAGGACCCGTTTCTGACCGGTGGAGAAAGCTGAGATTAGTAAACTGTTCCTTTGCAGGCGGGGTGGATATTGATATTTGACTCGACTGATGTATGAGAAGTGTATTGACGGGTGGCGCGCTCACCCGCAGCCTCATCCCATTCATGTTTCCGTCAGAAGCCTAGATATCTAAGCAATGGGCTATCAAGAACCCGACATGGTAAGGAGGGGTGGGTAACTGAGAAGCGCGAGGAGACCACTTCTCCACTTATCCTCGTCATGCCCATCGAAGCAGCTTCTCCGACTATCGGCTGCTTGATGTGGAACGGCTGCGCTTGAATAACCGGTTGCTGCAAAGGTAAACCTTGCGCGACTATCCCGTTGTTCGTTCCCTCCACCTGTCCCGTAACCGGGATCGGTTGCTGCGGTAACGATGTCGATCCGATCGCCTGCGCCTGGGCGGATGCTTGGTTATCGCCCAAAGTCTCTCCGGGTAGAGGCGAGACAGGAATTCCCACAATTTTAGGCGGAGTCATTTGTGATTGGGGCGGCGGGAGCTGCGGCTGCCTTTACCTTCGGACAGCAAAGATGACATTTCGAGGCCAGACTTTGCGGATCCGCCAATTCGGCTGCTGACAGGCGAGGAGACGTGTCGTTAGGCAGAACGTAGCAGGTCGTGAGGGAAGGCGGAGCGTCGCCGGTCGGAAAAGGACCTGAGAAAGAATTGAACGAGAGGTAGAGTGAGGTGAGAACAGTGTGTGCGGCGGAAGATGATGGGAAGGAGCCTGCATGAATCGTGTGAGCTCCGAAGTGACGACGTAGGGAAAAGAGACTGACTAGTGAGGGAGTTTGAGCGGACATCGAGGTGGGTGAGATTGGTCAAGCCGGAGTGTCAAACAAGGGACCAGTGCTAAGAATGTCAGCTGACTCTAAATACTAATCTGATGACTGACAAGCTGTACCCGATATCAGCTGAAGATTGCCTGACAAAGCGAGAAGAGACTCACTTATTAAATGAAGCGTCGAACGTGCTCAGTCCCGTCGCCAGGCTTAGATCAGGCAAAGCCCCCGCGAACCATTCGAAGCGAGGGACACGTTATTTAACCTCGTCGAATTCTGGATCGAGATGCTGGTCAGGTGATTGTTCTGTAAGGAAGGGAGTACAGCTGCGGGGCGGTGATTGTGACATCTCCTGACGGACCGTTGTTTGCCAAGTTGACATTAACGATCGACACTGCCATTAACGATCGACACTGAGGAGAGCAAGCTTGGCGGAACCGTCCCGGTGAGGCCGTTGTTCGAGGCATCAAAGCGTGTCGCTGGCACAGTGGCGAAGCCATCCGGCAGGAAGTAATCGCGTTGTTCGAAACATCCCTTTATGGTACTTCGATCAGCTGAAGTATGACATGCGGAGTCACTTAAGCTTTTGTCACAACGAAAATATCGCTCTTCAAGTCGCCTCTTAACCCATTCCCCTTCAAACCCAAAGCACGAACCCTCGATCCGGCATCACAAGTCACTCCGTACCACCTACAGCAGTTTGAGCTGGATTTCTCAGTCCAGCCGTCCGATCTGATCCAGTCAGGGCCGGACATGGCGGTATAGAATTGGTTTAGGTGGGAACAATCGGCTCTGGCGCCTGACAAGGAGGACGATGTGCTGGTAGGGTGGGAAGTGGCGGAGTATGTAGATGTTGGTCGGTTGTATCCGCCTGTCGCTGATTGCCATTTATCGCCATCATCGCCTTTCTCGCTACCCGAACTGTATCCGCTTTGGTCGCCGTTGCCATCTGAACCGTACTGGTGATAATCCGAATCCCCACTTCCGTTATCCTCGCCGCGGTTGCTCGATCCTTATTCCCTCCTCCTTCATTTCGAGTGCCGCCACTATCATCACCGCTCTGATCACCTCCGCTGTGATGAGGATAACCATCACCTTCGTCTCCTTGACCACCATTCCGATCATCCTCACCCGCGCCTTCACCCCTACCTCCTCCTTCGCCGTGACTATACCCCTCATCGCCTCGGCTACCGCTATCACCTTCACTACTACCGTATCCGCCAATTCGGGTATGTTCGTAGCCACTTGCACCACTTCTACCAGAATGGTGACTATCTCCATCATCACCGCCTCGGCCACCACTATCATTGTCTCCGGACTCACTCCCGCGGCGAGTCCCATCAGCCCCGCCATCCCGTCCGCCATCACCTCCTCCTCCTCCTCCTCCTCCTCCTCCTCCTCCTCCTCCTCCTCCTCCTCCTCCACCACCACCACTGCCACCACCACTGCCATCACCACTGCCATCACCACTGCCATCACCAACCTTCCCATCACTCCATCACCGCCTTCATGTCTCTTATCCAATCCATCTGCCACTTCCATCATATCCGTCCAAAGCAGCTTATCCAAGTACTTTCTCCTTCCTTCACCACCCACTCCGCTTCCATCGCCACCACTATCACTGGTATTTCCCTGGCGAGGACCATGAATCTCTCCTGATGGACGATGACATCCTTGACCCCTTCCAGTCGATTGAAAGGAGGAAGACTCGATGGTCGACGGGAGAAGGAAAAGGATCCGAAGCGTTTCAGAGCAGATGCCCGCTTTGTCGAAGAGAGATATCTCGGTCGATCTGTATTGGAACGGTGGATCAGGGTTTTGTGTGGGGATGTGAAGGGGAGATGGAGGGAGTTGACGAGGAGGGGATGTGACGAGGAGGAAGAGGACTAGGAAGGGGAGAGAGGGTCGCGTGGCTTCTGTGTGGCAAATGGGACAGCGGCAGCGCGCAGATACAGCTGGCTTTAAAAAGAGGTGCTGTTGCATGAAGAAATCGCTTAGAAGGCATCCAAGAAGCGCAGTCCAGTTGTGTCACCAGAACAAACGAAATCTGTCGCGTTCAGAGCCGGCCAGCCACGATGGTGAGTAGGATCGTGAAACACAGGTCTCGAAGCGTTAGCGAGACGTGCATGGCTGGATAGTCTATGCATAAGACACGAAATGCTTGAGGCGTATGTGTGAATGTTGTGAGAAGCCTGAACAAAAATGCGAGGCCTGGTTGATTATGATCGAAACTACCGAAACTTGCCGCACCAACTCTCCCCTACTAATCACCAAACCTCATCTACCTTGCTGCGGTGAATGCAGAAGCCCTGACCAGCTGCTCAGCTCTCGTCCATACCTGTACAAAGAACTTTACTCACCGGCGTCACCCACCCCTTACAACCACACTGCACTCCCGCCCAATCAAAGTTGCCGATCTTCACGCCGCATTTCTCGTTGGGACAAAGGAGCTTCCCTCCTATATCTCCGTTCCTAAGTACCAGCTCCATCCATGTGAGCTAGTTCACCATTAGCAACTAGCTGAAAGCTACCTAATCCAACGTACCGGTTCCACGAAGTATCCCGAACACTTCGGGTTCACAAGTATCGGTGGACCGGCAGGAGTATTGGTACTGGAATGTTCTCCGCCTTGACTGCTACTCCGATCCCGTCCCAGCTTATCTGACGGTGTCATAGCGAGGAAAGACATCTTTCTTGACACGCTAGCTTGCAGTGCTCCACCGGTCGGCGGAACAGACGGGTTGAGCGGGTGAGGAACATCCTCCCTGTCAGGCGAAGAATCAGGCGATGGTTGGAATGGCGAAGAAAGATTGTTGATGCCTAAGCAAGTCGTGCGTAGAGCTTGAAGGTGGGGTGGTAGGCGGGAAGCAAGCTGATCTGCGCTTTGGAGCTGTCGGGTTTCCGTTGATGATGCTCGCGATACCGGCTTCGAACTCGAATTGAGTGGATTGACGGGTAATGTATCGCCTGGCGGACGTCCGCTGGTGACGACTTCCGGCGGTGATGAGGTAAGGATCAGTCCCGGTGTGGTAGTCCGAGGTAATGGTACAGCGGGTGAGGGTAATGACCCGTCTCTCTCCTTACTGTTCTCTCGCTCGTGCATAGACTGAACGGGTGAAGGGATACCGGACGACATCGACGCATGACGGGACCGAGGAGTGGCTCCAGGTAAACCGGTCAAGGGGTTGATTACGTCTGAAACTACGCAAGGACGGCGATCAGCAGTCTTGGAATCGCTACTACTGGAGATGCGGGGTGAGGGTAGTGCGAAGTTGGAAGGGGTACGAGGGCGAGAGATGGGTGACTGTTCAAGTATGTGGTCCATCATGTGCTCGCGGACAGCGAGATGGCGCCTGTTTCGGTCAGAGAGGCTTGGTTATCAACCTAGGTAACTTGACGCACCGACACATCTTGCATCGGATCTTCCGCCGTCCACGCCCACCCATAGGTGTTGGCGGGTTGCTTGGAGTAGGTGTCGCGGGGTATTTCGCCGTCTTATCCAGAGGAGGTGCGCCGCCATCTCGGTCTGCAATAAATGGTCAGCATCGTCCTTGAATAAAAGTTTCAGTTCAACGCACTCAAGACTTGGCTGGTGGTCCGCTCCATATAGTACTGTCTGGTCGATCGATCTCGCAGTGTGACCCGTCCACCTGTGTTGTAGAACAACCCAAGCTGATGCCAAAACGTTTCGGAGGGACTGCATTCGTCAGCTTCGACCGCTCGGATTTGAAGATCTACCCACTCGACGATCGGCCTCTTGTACCTGATCATCTCCATCGCGTCCATCGGATCCAGCTCAAGCGTGTGCATGAGATATGCCGCGATAACAGTCGCACTCCTCGACATCCCCGCTTGGCAGTGCACCAGGACGCCTCCCGATTTTGTCTCTCCGGCAATCGTAGCGATGCCTTTCACTCGAGGAGTCTCACCCGTGCTGGCAGGTGATGGACCAAGGGATCTTCGGCGTTTGTCGAGCGCTTCATCTATCCAAGCGACGCAGGAGGGAAGGTGTGTGAGGATGTCCGTGTTGGCGGAATCTTCGATCTCGAGTGGATAAACGGCGAATTGAGGGGTGAAGACGAGTGCTGGCCTGAGCAAGGAGAGGATATTGGTCTATCGTCGATCAGTAAGAGTTGTTGAAGAGGAGAAGTAGGTCAACTCGCGATACCTCGTTGTTCCAGGCCTTTCTGGTCCATAGCAGCGACCAGATCCCCAATCCATAAACCCTCGACAACCTCTTGCAAATGGACAACCTCCCCGACTTCTTCGCGTCCTCCATTTTCTTGGATTTCCTCCTCATCATAAGCTTCCCCAGCACTATCGGCTTCCTCCGGATCATCCTCGAAACCCCTTGTCTTGGCGTACAGTCGAAGCTTTCGAGCAGCTTCTTCTAAAGATCCGGTCTCTTCTACCTTCTGGTATACATCGGTGACGGCTTCAACGTCAGGTTTAGCTGAGTCGACTGGTGCATTCCCGCTCAGAAGGGAGTCTGATTGGCTGGGAAGTTCTGGGCCGGACCGCATGTTGGTTACTCGGAGCTGATGAGAGTGGCAAGCTCAACCAGTGTCTAAGTCATGGTACCAGGAGAGTTGGTCAGGGGCGAAGAGGAATCCGTCCCTGAAAGACAGCTTTGGTAGGGTTAGCAATCCATCGACGCTATCTGCACAACCTAAATGGGATAGATAGATAGGACGTGTGCGATAGTGTCAACATTTTAAGCCGGACCGGCGAGCTGAAACGCGGGCTCCTCGTAACGTTTGAGGTTGACTCTTACGAGGGACGCAGGCTGTAAACTCCCGCTGAGTCTACATTAGTCTGCAGAGCAGAACTGAACGACATGCCCTTTTGCAGGGCATGAGGAGCTGAATATAGATCGAGACTCTGCCGATCCCAAGCAAAATTTGATAGAAGCACTGGTCCCCTGAATGTCGAGCGAAAAAACCCTGTACAGTTGGGTACAGGACATGATCTCAAGGCATGTGTCCTACATGCATGGACCCTGAATACTCTACACACCCTCTAAATTCCACGTAAGCGCATGCGGATGTGAATGCAAAGGGAACCCACGGGCAAGAGTGGAGTTGAAGCGATTGACCTTAGCAGATGCGGAAAGGTCGACTGAAGAAACTGATCAGCTCTACTATCTTAGGCTGCTTGTCCCATCTCAAGGCTTGAGTGCGCCGTAGAGTATCTGACGGTCAAATACGAGGGTGCTCTAGGACACTTGAGTTTGATGCTCAAACCTACTCGTCTTGTCTCCGAAGTCTACCAATAAGCCGCCCAATACTCCAGGGTTCACCTTCGCCAGCCATCAGCTTTGCTATTTTGCTTGAATATACTCCGCTAACCCGGTTAACAATCTTCAGCGTCTTCCCCTCGGCCAACTGAGTAGCCTTCAAAGCTTTCTCCAACCGTCCCATAGCCTGCTTGTCCAGCGGTTCCGCAGAAGTGACCGCCACCTCCAGTTCGCCTCGGTAAGCCGACATCAGTGATCCGAAGTCGGTAAAGACTTTTGGGGCGGAAGATAGGCGACCGTTCTCGGATAGGACGGAGAGGAGGTTGAGGAGGATTGGGGACGAGCCGGAGGGGACTAAGCCGGTTAGGGCGGTGTTTCGCTCGGATGCCGATAGGGTGGGGTTTTCTGGGACGTTCTGGTCAGCGCGTTATGTATGGGGATAGAGACCAGGTGATATGGACGTACGGATGAAGGAAGCGACTTTCGGATCATCTTTGATCTTCTTATCGAAAGCTTCGATATCCCTCGCAAGGCCTTCGAGCTCTTTTGAGGATTTCTTCAAGGCTGCGAGGTAGGTCGAGGTAGCGTAGGTGCCGGTGAGAGTATTGAGCTGGATGGGAGCCTAATGAGAGCATCAGCGACCGATTCAAGTATCTGAGGTCCCATATGTGCAGCTGTAGCGCAGCGCAGCGCAGCGCAACGGTAGACATGAATTTCCCGCTGCTGGGAAGTATGTCTTTCGATATCCCATACACTCACCTTCACCGAAGATGCAGTCGCAGTAGCATAGCCTCGAGCGATGACCGAGCGCATCGTGGACGCCATGTTATCGTTAATGAGCCGCTGGCAAGCCAGACTAAGAGATGGAGAGGTAGCGAAATCAGAGGTCCGGCAATACGGCTATAAAGGGGAATCCTTCATTGTGGCGGAGAGGGGATCTTTGAGGCCGCTTCTCGTACAGACACTCGATCGCCTTCAGACTGTGGCCACTTTTGAAGCTGAAACTTCGACCGATCGTTCTGTCCCTTCTTGCGGCGAGGACTTGTCTCTCCAGCCCATATCGGACACGGCAAGTTCCGTTGCAATGAATCAAATCCTGCCCCTCCCGATGTACTTTCCATCCAGTTCAACCTATCCTCCCAGTCCGCCCTTTCCTGATCAGAACTTATCTGGAGGCTATGACCGGAGCTTTGCGTCAGGCTCAGGAGGATCGGGCGGAGTGAATGGGAACTATGGAGAGCAATATGTTGAGGAGCTTAGTTGCTTGAATGCGGAGGGTTATGGAGCTGTCGACCAAAAGTACCACCAACCTGGTGAGTCTCGACGGACGACCCCTTCGCACAAACAGTCCGTATTGAAGGGCTGTATTGATGGGTTGCTTTTTAGTCATGAATAACTATCCCTTTCCGACACCACCGCCGATCACTGTACACGATCCCCTCCAAGGCTTCTCCCCCCAGTCATATACCCAGCAAATTCATACACATGCCGACCAATCCACCTACCCTTCCTTCTACACACCCGAAAGTGACCCTTCCACCTTCCTCGACCTCGACCTCTCCCAACCCGGACCACCGACATGTCAATATCCTGAGATGAGCACTAGCGACTATAGCGGAGCTGGAGAACCTGTCAAATTCGAGGCCGTCGTGGATGGGGAACAGCCGTTAGATGGAGATAACGAGGAACCGCTTTACGTGAATGCGAAGCAGTATCATCGGATATTGAAGAGACGGATAGCAAGGCAGAGGTTGGAGGAGTTGAATAGGTTGTCGAGGTCCCGCAAGGTGAGCTAGGGTTCTTCCTGCACCTAGCAGACACTTCTGCTGGCCGTTGAAGAAATCGGCTGATCGCGCCTTACAGCCTTATCTACATGAATCGAGACATCGTCATGCCTGTTCGAGACCGAGGGGAAAGGGAGGCCGCTTCCTGACCGCGGAGGCGATCGAGGCGCTGAAGCGGAAAGAAGTGGCCAAACCGGGGATGAGTCTAGATGGGGTCCAGCCAGATAGCAAGCCGTCAATCGTAAGAGCTGTATTGTAGTAAGGTATAGATCATAGAACGTGTAGATAGGTTCACTGAGCGCTTGAAGCTGATGTAGTCCTCGCGACCTGTAGATTATGCATGTACACATGAGATCCTGTCAGACTGGGCAAATGGACATAGATTGCTACAATCAATGAGCCGAAGAAGCGAGGTGGAGGTCGTCCACCTATGGGGAATGGAAAACGGGTGTATTGATACAATCTTCCTCATCATCAATTGTTTACAAGACCGCCATGAGCCCTCCGAAAGGTCTCTTCATCACCCTCGGTAGGCTTCTTGAGGTTATGGACTGTGCACAAGCTCATGCAGCAGTATTCCACTCAGAATCGTTCATCATTGACAAGTTTACTCGAATAGAAATTGACGGTATCGAGCGTGATCTTGATCGACCTGATGAAGTAGGTCTCTCCTCAGCCTCTACGCATCTCATCCCATCAAGTACCATCCCCTGCGCATCGAGTCAGATACCCCGTTTACTATCTCGGTACTGACGCTTTCAAGATAGGCGGAGGAGGAACTTATGGTCCATCAATTCTCCGACGTCAACTTCAGTAGTCGACGTAAATACAGCTATCATCGAAGCTCGAGTCCTCCTTCCTCTATCTTCGACTGGCCATGATCATCGACTTCGGGCCCCTTCCACTCTACCATCTTCCATGGGATTCCACTTTACTATCTTCCATGGGACAAACGCCACTCAGATACGGAGAGGAGATCTGGGTATTTCGGGAACGTATCGATGGTCATCCGACAACGAAGGCTACCAATCGATATGAGGGAGAGAAAAGGGGGTACGTAACCAAGCCAAAATAGTAAAGAAGGTCAAGCGCTGATAGTTTGAAGCTTCGAATACTTGACCCAACCTATGCTACAGTCAGCTATGAACCTTCTGAATACATCTCTGGCGAAACCTCTGCCTTCGACCCTACATTTCATCTCATACCCGGAACGAAGATTGCAGGTCTTGCGGAAACTCGATCAGCTGCGCTTCGTTGTTGGCGTGGATGAGTGGCAGCCGCTATCATTGTGGGAGCCGGGACTTGTATATCTCCATCAAAACGGGTGGAGTCGTAAGCTTATCATCATCCTGTAGCCATGCTGTGTACCGGAAAACCTAGAGATCATCAGTCAAGTTACGCCCCAGGTCGATATCATCAGGTAGGTCATCTTGTGCCAACTCGTATGTGAGTCAAGAATGACGAAAGACTAGTCCAAACCATACGGAGGCATTGTCACTCATATCTCTCCCTGAATGCCCTCCTGATCCCGTTTGGACCGAAGAGCTTCGCAACCGGATCTCGGCCGCCTGTATCCGTCTCGCCCAACCTCATCCAGAACTAGCCGCTATCATCCGAGCTGGACCTTTGGGTTGCTGCTACGCCCGACCGAATGAGTCTTCTCCCATTTGGGTACAGGCGTACTGAGAGTCGGGCGTCGAAGGGTATGGTGATGGGAAAGTGGTGGTTGATCCTACAGGAGCTGGAAATGCCTTTATGGGTGGTCTTGGAGTAGCTCTGGTTGAAGGTCAGGATGTCGATGACGGTCAGCTTTTTTGTCGTGAGCTGTGAACGAGCTGATGAGATGGTTCGGAAGCGGTGCTATGAGGAAGTGTAGCGGCTTCTTTTACGATCGAGCAGAATGGTCTGCCGCTGTTGACGCGAGGAACAGACGGCATGGAGTTGTGGAATGGGCAGAACCCCAGATTGCGGTTTGATCAGCTCAAATCGCGTACGCAGCAGGACCATGGGCAGGTAGGAGTACGAGTCATCATCGACATCCATCATGTTTTCCCGTTGCGCCTACTCTACGATACGCGGCTGATATTTCTCATCGTCTTCATCCGGTAGTACCCCAATCGTGGGATCTGAGTCTATCAGCGCTTTCCCGTCGCCTCTGATTAACTCACTCCACCGATCTTCTCGAAGATCTTCCATAAGACCCTCTCTCATCTGGTCGAACTCGATCACCACCGTATCCTCCTTCGATCTCCAAGATCTTCTTCTCGAAATCGATCCAATAGACAAATTCGCAAAAGAGCCCATCTCCCGCAGAGGTGATATCGTCGGAAAGATGATTGAGCGTGCCATTCAAGATGTACAGAAGGGCGTCGGTCTTTTGTCCAGCCGGGAACATGTGGACCAACTTTTGGATCTACGGCTTTGATTCATATTATCGTATTTCGACGAGAAGAAGTCGAGAGAGACGTATTCCTTCTATAGGTCTTCGGGGATCATGTCGTCCTCCTCGACCCATTCAATCTAGATAGATCTCAGGTGTCAGCCTATGATATGAGCGGTTGCATAGCCCGTACCCGAAGCTGCGCTCACCTCCTTTAGACGCTTGAAGATGAGCTCCCGTTTTTCCTTGTCCAGCGACATGATGAACTCCATGATCTATTTCCCAAGACCTTCCGGTACGAGTCAAAGTGATTGTAAGTGCCTTTGCGGACGCCACGGATGATGAAGCCGAGAAGACCGCGAGTGCCCATTGCGCCAGTATCGAGGTGACCTGAACGAGGGGTGGATGCAGCTTGTAATGCTCGATCAATTGTCCATCAGTGAGAATGGTGTCGAAGAGGGATGAGCTGATCGGAACTGTCTTTATCAGCTGTTCAGGGCGGGAGTGATGGGAGTTGAGTCAACTTGACGACTTCTGGACAGGGCATGATGACGAGGATCGGTCAGATTTAAATTAAGTGGGAATAGAGGTTAGTCAGCCTCAACCGATCATTCGTGCAAGCTTTGTCAGTCATTATGAGCATGGGATGTGTCGTACTTGTATGTCTAGTCAAGGATATAAGAGCGAAACACCGACGATATATGACTTGAGCCCAAAGCGGAGTTTGGCGGAAACTCCGTATTTTCTGAGGCCCCTGATATTTCCTCAATACATACTTCTTTTCACTCCTGCCATTTCTCAGACCATAGTGCGCAACGGTCATGTCTTCCAAAGCGTTACGAACCAGTAAGGTACTAGCACGTACGGCTTTCCTTCGAGCACATCCCTGTTCCTGTCGCCAATCACACTCTTCCTCTCCACGACATGACGAAACCACTTCTCAAACCATTCCGCAACCAGATGGCTCCAGCGAGACCTCGTCAATCCCGCCAACACCTTTCGCATCGAGACCCACCGAAGCCCTGGACAGTCCTCGACGTCGAGATGACCCACCTTACGCTTTCGGGTCACCTCACAGACCTGACTATCTCCAATCACCCGACAGATCGAATGAAAGGATTAAGGCTGGTTGGAGATTCATTCGAAAGGAAAGAGTGATTTCGCCTGATACTGCAAGTCACTCCGGGGAGGATGGTGGAGATGATCGGTTTTCGGATAAGGAGTCGATGGATAAGCTGCTTGGGTTGGATCAGCCGTCCGCGAGAAACTCAACGTTTGAAGGATCGCGAGATCCGAGCGGGTGACTCATATTCTCTGTCTCACCCGCACTGGCCGAGCCGACTGACGAAGACGTCCTGATAGTAAAAGAAGCGGCTCACGAGATTTTTCTGCCCTCTTTGGCGAGTTCAAACCTAGGTGCACTATAATACACTACATATTCCAAGCGGTATTGACATGAGTTTATAGGAGCAAAGCGCTTGGAGGACAATCCGAACCTCTAGTAGGCGGCTACACCGTCCCTTCCCCCCGTGCGCAAAAAGGTGTCCACTCGCGCTACCGTCGATCGCAAGGTCAAACCCCCGAGGAAGCAGCCGCTTTTCACCAAGTCCTCGCCGAAATCTTTTCCGACCTAGAACGTCAAGGACCTTTCCGGCCTGGTTCCAGTCCGCTCAATGATCCATACGGGAACAAATTCGCTGCGAGCGGTGCGCTTTGGGGAGCTAGGTTGAAGGAGAGGAGGGGTAAGATCTTTGTGGAAGAGGAAAGAGGGGAGGAAGATGATGCGACTGTGGAAGAGCTGGATACGCTCAAGGAGGAGATGAGTGTAATCGCTACCGATGCGGAGTTGGTTGATTGGGCTAGGCGGAGAGTATTCACCCCGGTTACTAGCGATGAGTTGGGAGTGACGTTCTCAAGAGCGTATCCGAGGATATTGGCGCATTTGCTCAAAGTCGTTCGAACGAATTTCAATAACCCTCATCTGGCATTGGCGCTCTTTCATTACGCTCAAACCCACTCGCTCGAAAGCTATCTCACCGGCTGTTTGTCATCAGCTTACAACGAGCTTCTCCGAGTACGTTGGGAGTCTTTTCGAGATCTTGAAGGTGTCGAGCAAGGGATCCGCGAGATGGAAGTAAACGGAGTCAAGTGGGATCTCGGAACCCAAAAGCTCGTCGGGAAGGTCGTCGAAGAGGTCGGACAGGAACTGCTCGAGAATCGGGGAGTACAACGATATGGTCACGAGGTTTACGACCGATTGAGCCGACTCGAGACGAGAGTTCAGAAGGATATCCGGCAACAAACCAACATATACGAGCGGAGAAAGGCGGAGCGAGCGGGTCGGACATCGTTTGGTGTTGGTGCAGTGATCGAGAGGGACCCTTCGGCTTTTGCATGATGGATGATATGTACAAGAGTGTATATGCCATGCTGGGTATCTCCGACTTGTGCTATCGTACAGGTGAACAACACTGTTCTTGCTATTGTCCCGCTTCGAAACGCGCTTGGCTGGATGCGAAGAGTCGTTCTTGTAATGCGAGCAATTCTTCCTGGCTCATCCCGTTCGTATCGGGTTGTGTTCGTGCTCGCTCCTGTGTGATCCCTGCGTCAGAACAATCTGAAGGTTATGAGCTGGGATTCCACACCTTTTGTGATTGCTTGAAATCCTTATTCGAATCCTCGACTTCCGCCACAAACTCCTCAAAACCCAATTGCTAACTCCCATCAGCTCCCTCGCTCCGTCCCGCAGAGGCAGAGTAAAACCTACTCGTAATGCCTCGGTGACGTGTTCAGGTGATATAGTCTTCTTTGAACTCCCATCACATACCGAGTTGGCTTGAGTCGAAACGAGCTTCACCCATTCTGAACCGACATTGTTGTGGTGTAGACTCGAAAGGGATGAAGGGAGAACCAACCAACACAGCATTCCACGATGATATCTTTCGCTTCCTTCGAGCAAGCTACATCTTCCGGTAACATCTCTAAGGTAGTCGTCAGCTTCGAACCTTCAACCAGATAACCGGGAAGTTGGCTCGACGATATGGTGTAAAGGAGGACGGACATACCGGAAATGAGCTTGAACACCGTCGCTTTGGGAAGACCGACATCGTCATCCCCCACCGGACCTCCGATATCGGACATGATGGAGGCCTGAGTTAGTCGTCAGCCTAAGAGAGAATTTGTACCTTCTGTAGACAAAGTGTGAACAAGGAGCGAGAAGTTATTGTAAATCCCATGTTTGCGGGGCTCTCCGGCTCTTACGTAAGTGAGGTGTATCTACGACAGACTTTCGAAAACCATACCATCTGCGGAATGATTGTACTGTATTTGATACGGTTTTTGACTACCTTGGGGAGCAAGAACGGTGTAATCCGTCCAGTACAAGGTCTGAAGAAGGATGGCGAATTCGACACTTCGAGGAGCACTCGCCATCCATGGTGGGAACCCCCAAGTCAGCGTTTCCTCCCACTGCATTGCGGAAATGCTGATCATACGTCCTCCTTAGTACCTCATCGAGAAAGTCATCCGAGCTAGGATATACGACTCCCTGTACTGGAAAGAGCAATGTTTCGCCCTCACAGGTAAATCTGTCTCCTCTGAATTAGATGTTTGGTTAAAATGCTTGCTGACCTGAGAACATTTTCAGCCGAATCAATAATAGATAAAGCGATCGACCTTCAGGCTATAGGAGGTGTATACGATCGACAGATCCCTACGTCATTCATCTGTCTCACTCTAAAACTCCTTCAACTTCAACCTGAGAAGGAGATACTGTTCGAATACCTCTTAGCCGAGGAATTCAAGTAAGTCCCCCACCTTTTCACGCATGTAAAACAAACCCCTTAAGGAAGGTTGGAGCTGTGTTGACGGCTTGCCTTGATCAGATATCTACGAGTACTATCGGCCTTCTATATACGTCTCACATTCCGGAGTATAGAGGTGTACGAGATTCTCGAACCATTGATGAGAGACTTCCGGAAATTACGGGTCCACCATGCCGGTCAGTGATGCACTCTTCCAGCCAAGAATGATACCGATGCCCAGGCTCTCCTTTCCTCATCTCCGGCTTCGCATTTTCCCTGCTCGCTTCGCTTCGCTCGCCCACAGGCGGCTACTCCCTCACCTACACTGACGAATTCATCGATGATCTTCTCACCAACGATCGAGTATGCGATATCATCCTCCCTCGACTGACACAACGAGCGGTCCTAGAGGAGACAGAGGGTCTTGCGTCGAGGAAGAGCCTTCTCGTACGCCTCTCTTATCTTCTCAGCTGCATCGTATTGACGTGAGGATCCAGGACGAAGATGAGAAGGTAGAAGTTCGGTCAGATGCTTCCGGACCCATGACTAAACGACCACGATTTACCTCTCGAACGCCATCACGCACACCGCCTTCTTCCCCTGATATACGACAAATACGAGCGGCATTATCGATGTCAGATGCCGAGTCAGAAGATGGTCGATATGTATCGAGATCACCGAGTCGGAGTGGGTCCGAAGTTGGCGAAATGGGCGATGTAAGAAGACGATTCATCAGTCGAAGTCCGAGCATATCGCCAGATCGACAGATCCTGGCAGAGGTGCAAGACGGGGAACGATTAGCGGGAGATGTGTAATACGTACATGTACAGTAAGGATGCATCATGGCTCAATGATTTCGTCATCGTCTAGGCAGACCATTCCGCTTCTCCGGCGTTCCCATCCTCGCTTCCAGCTCTGCCACTTTCCCTTCCAACTTCCCCGCATTCCCATCTATAGAATTGAGTGCGCGTAGATGCGCACCGAGGATCGCTGATAACTGGTTGATGGGATCATCAGGTATCTGGCTCGCCGACTCTGCTGCTGCCGCTGAAGGAGTCCCCGGTCGTTGCGGCGCTGACGGATGTGAGGCGGATGAGAGCTTGTTGACCTCGTCTATCATCTGGGAAAGGTTTCGCGACAGATCGTCGAGCTGTTTATTCAGGTCTTCCGCCAAGGTATACCTGGGTCCACATCAGCTTTACTTACCAAAAGGGGAAGTTCACCTACGACTTCTCCCTCTCGCGGTCCGCTGGCAGCTTCGTCGCGAGCGGCTTGCTCGGGTCATTCGTAAAATTGCTCACCTCCCTCTCGTAATGCGTCATCATCGCGTCGAGCTGTTTTTGTTGTGCTTCGATGTAGTCGAGCGCCTTATCCACCGCAGCTTGGTTCTGCTGAGCGTCCAGGACCTGTCGATGTAGTGTAGCGATCTACGCACATCAATCAACATCGTGAAACCGATTATACATAATCGATTTACCTGATTGCCGTTCCGTACGAGCATCTTGTCCCATTCTCGTACTTCCCCAGCCTGTCGCTCAAACTCCTTCATCTGAGTATCCAGATCCTTATTCCATCCATCAACAATATCCTCCAACGTCTTCCCTCGCAAAAGGTTCGGAGCAGGTTCACTAGGGCCAGCAGTAGAGGTATTACCTGCTGTAACTGCCGCTGGTGCAGAAGTAGCCGTTTTCGACGTACCGCCGAATAGATTTGTCGTAGGGGAAACAGTCGATGACAACGCCTCAGCGGGTTTGGCGCCGAAGAGGTTCGATGATCCGCTGTTCCCAGCGGCATTTCCCCCGAGACCATCGATAGGGAAGCCCAGCCCTGTTGTCGCTTTTGGCGGTTCCGCTGGTGTAGCCGGCTTATCCGTCTTTGCTCCTCCGAGATTACCGAAGCTGAAGCCTCCCGCCGGAGCTTTTGGTGGTTCGGTAAGTGCCGGTGTGGCCACCTTGTCTGCGGCGGCAGCTGGCGTAGAGGTATTACCTAGGGTGCCGAAGCTGAACCCGCCTGCTGGTGGTTTAGGCGGGGTAGCAGGCTTGTCTGTCTTCGCAGCACCGAAGTTGCCGAAGCTGAACCCGCCCGACGGCGGTGCTGAAGCTGCCGACGGTTTTGGTGCTTCCTCGGGTGTCTCAGCTGGCTTCTGACCAAAGAGGTTCCCCCCGAAAAGGCTCCCAGACGACGGAGCAGAAGTACCAGTGGGTGCAGCGGGCTTGTTGGCGTCGGCCGAAGTGGGAGCTACCTGCCCGCCACTGAAGCGGGTTGTGGCGGTGACCATAGAGGTATCGGATTCGCTTCCAGACTGTGCACCAGGCTTCGCACCGAAAGAGAACAGACTGCGCGATGCTGGAGGCGCAGCAGCAGGCGTGGTAGTCCCCGTATTCGAGGCTGAAGTGCTGAAAAGGGTTGGAGCTGCAGGTGTAGCGGGAGCTGGATTCGCACCTGTAGCTGCAGGTTGCGCAGCGAATAGGGCACCCGAGGGAGCAGGAGCATTCTCCGCTGGTTTTGCTCCAAAGAGACTGGCGGTAGGTGTCGTTGTATTTGCGGTCGGAGTCGAAGTATCGTTCCCACCGAATAAACTGGTCCCTGCCGGCTTGGCTCCGAAGAGGTTGGTTCCGGTGCTCGAAGGTTGAGGTGCAGCTGGTGTTGTCGATTGACCGAACCCACCGAATAAGGGTTTAGATGCGGGTGTCGTCGACCCTGATGCCGGTGTAGCAGCGCCACCGCTTCCACCGAAGCTGAAAGGCTGTGTAGGGTTAAGAGGGGGCGCAGATGTATTAGATTGGGTATTGTTCTGCTGCCCGAAGGAGAACGGCGATGATGCGGCAGGAGCAGATATGTTACTCGTGGTGTTGTTGGCGGTATTGCCGAATAAAGAGCCTGTTGGAGGGGTCGAAGCGTTTCCACCGCCGCTACCGAATGCTCCACCGGCAGGTGGCTGAGCGCCGCGTGTGTTCCCGAACAAGCTTCCTGTCGGTGCAGCGGTACCAGCTGGCGGATTCGAGGTATTACCGAACAGGGAGGTGGTGGGTTGAGATGGATTGGCAGGTTGACCGAAGGGATTCGAAGCTCCAGGAGGTTGATTTGTTCCAGCAGCAGCTGAAAAGGGGGTCGCTTCAGTGTAGTTCACTAGTTCGCCAAAACTCACGAGTCGAGCCAAAGCTGAACGGGCTAGATTGATTAGTTCCTACAGTTTCATCAGCTCATTCTGTTGGAAGGGAGAATAGGTGGGAACTCGTACCGCCCGTATTCTGCCCGAAGCCACCAAAGCCAGCTGATAGTTAAATGTCAGCCTACGTCGTACGCATGGCCTGTCCGACTTACACATCCTGCCAAAGGTTCACTCGACGGAAAGAAGTGGTCAATGATCTGTACCCCAGTGAAATCACACACTTCAACGCTAGGTTATTAGGCGTCCGTGGGTTCGGGGGGCCTAATCTCAAGTGTTGTTACAAAAGTCGCTGTACAAGAGAGATTTCCCACAACTTCCCCTGTTCCCTACCTTCCTTCCCCTGGTCACCATGTCACAAATAGCGGTGAGTTCATCTAAAACTAAGCGCTGTATAATAATGATATGTTCGTAATTGGTAGCCCGTCAATCCGAAGCCGTTCCTGCAAGATCTTACCGGAAAAGTCGTCTATGTCCGGTTGAAGTGGGGATTAGAGTACAAGGGTTACCTCGTCTCTACAGATGGGTACATGAACTTGCAGGTGAGTGTTTAACGACATGCTCAGACGATGGGATAGTATCATCGGGGACAATGATGTCCTCAAAACGCTCCCCATCTCGAGACGGGAAAGCAGACATTGATAGTGACAGTTGGCGAACACCGAGGAGATTGAGAACGGGAAGTCAAATGGAGCTTTGGGCGAGGTGTTCATACGGTGTAATAATGTTCTTTACATCAGGTTAGTGGTTACAAGTTGTGCTACATCAAACCATCCTTCCGCTTTTCCCCCTGTTTCCCGTTGCCCGCTTTTGACCTCGTACCGAACCTTACGCCGTTTCAGGGAGTCGAAAGACAAAGCGAAGATGGATGAGGACTAAGCGAGAGAAGCGAAGTAGTTGAGACGGTGTAGATGGTGTGATGCTATGATATCCGGGTTTGAGCCAGTCCAAGGAGTTTTTCTTTATTGCAGTGTCATTCGTGCTACGGAGTGAAGCCAAAGGTATGCTTATGCCATGCTAATAGAAACAGCTCTACTTATCTATCCTCATTATCATCACTATGCTATGCTAATTAGGTCTACGCCATGCTCGTGCTACTCAATATCCATCACTCCGCTTTGATATGTGCGTTTGCCATCAGATCCGCGAGGCTGCATCAGAAAGCGGATGATCAGCACTGTCGTCCAAGGTTAAGATCTGAGCTCACTCGTCCGTCTGCTTATCCGTCACAACTGGTAGAGCGTCTTCTCCTGCTGCTCCAACATCCACACCATCATCCGGCACACCTGTCTCCTCTTCTTCTTCTTCCTTCTCCGCTTCCTGTTCCTCCTGTTCCTCCTCTTCGTCTTCATCGGGCTCCTCCATGTCGTCCACTACTTTCCGTGAGCTGTGCTCAGGGCAAAGGCATCAAAAAACACTCACAATCATCCAAAGCATCCTCATGCCCATGCAACTCCAAAGCCTTCCTCAACTCCTCTACACACTCATCCTCCGCCCCAAAGCGATTCCCATTCAACTCCAATACCCTCAAATCCTTCAGATGTTGCGCCACAGCCGTACTCAACGACTCCACTGTCCGCTTATCAAACTCCCCATATTGTAACCTCAACTCCTCGAGTTTCGGATTACTCCCCAAGTTCAGACTCGTTGCCAGTGCAATCCCCCCTGCTGAGCCGAGTAAACAATCGGATAGGTTGAGTACTCGTAACTCCGGCCATGCAGTGAGATGCTTGACGATCGATCTCGTACCCGTTTTCGTCGCGGTATTATCCTGTAAATCCAGTACTTCGATTATAGGACATTTGCTCAACCCTTCCGCCAGCGCTGCAATCCCTTCCATCCGTATCCCATTCTGAGGTAATCGTACTTCCACCAATCCGGAATGAGCAGCAAAAGCCTCAGCCCAATGACTAGCACTCCCATTCTCCAACCTATTCCTCCCACAAACGACCACCTTCAAACTCGATTCCCTCCCTTCTTCCTTACATTTCCTCGCATTATCCAGTAGAGCTTTTGAAACCACCGTCCCTCCCCATACCCCAAGACCGTTATTGTTCAGCTTGAAAACTTGGAACGAAGTGTTATTCCGTAGAAAAGGGACGAGGGCATCTGCACATCGTCCTCCGAAAGCATTATCCGATAAATCAACCTCGACGAGGGAGGTATGGGATTGGAGGGCATCGCATAATGCCGAGAGGGCTTGCGGTATTTCGGAGATCAGCCGGCCAGTAAAGATATCGGCTAGGTCGACGAGCTGCCCACTTATTAGCGGAATAGCTGCAGTAAGTATTGCTAAAGAGCCCACTGTTAGTTTGGCTTTTGCCTTGAGGACTTCCGCTAATGCTTGACATGCCTCGACACCAAGTGAGTTCCCACCGAAATGAACCTCCTCGACATCGTGCATTGATACTAACTCGGAGAGATGCGGTTCGAGGTCGGCTTTGGTATTCGCTTTCAAGTTCTTGCCGAGGATAGAGAACGATTTGCTGGACGACATGATGGGTGTGAATGTGGAAGAGAAAAGTATGGCTTCGTGTCCAAGGGTTCGTCAAGGTAGAGCAAGGCATGGACAGAGAAGCTTGATTTTCATTTGATCCTTCAGCGCGACGGCCACGTGGTGAAGGTGGCGACATTTGCAAGCCATGAAGATGCCACGGCCCCCTGCTGCTTGGATGCGACGACCAAAGAAGACGACGGTCGGACAGCATTAATCCTGCACCGTGTAATTGCCAGGAAATCGTGGTATGGCGGGTACAAATGATACAAGGAACATAAGTCGCTTCATAGTGGTCAGGAGGGAAGACATGAGGGTATATAGGCGTAGGTATATGCTTCAAATGCTATTGGTGTGAGTTCTTAAGTGCCGTTTCCGTGCAGTTTTTGGTCCTATCAACGGGTCGGTACATGTTGAGCAGGAATCGAGACAAGCTCACCCAATGTACATCAGTCATTGTATACGGCCGTGGCGGCCGCTTATACGGAGCTATAATATCTGCCGCCGCTCGCGCACCATTCCTAGCTGAGGAGCGTCAGTGCAAACCAATTCTCGGATTCCAAGCGGCACGAACGAAGGGGAAATACGATGCCGAGCTCGTAGTTTCGGATGTTAGATGTGGGAGGGTTCTTCTTCAGGTTGACCGTGCCCTGCCAAGAGGAGTCAGCGGCTACTGCATTTGAACCAAAACTCCCCCACCCAAGCCGCGGAACTAAAGTTATGACTCCCCACATACACCCAACCACCCACGTCATCGGTCTCCAGCTCGGAAGCTTTCCGTTTCCCGTTCTTTGGCGAGAGTGCTGTGGCGGACATCATGCCAAGAGCTTCGCCACGAGGCTCAAAGAGAGCGATAAGAACCTACAGTCCGGTCAATGGGCTTTCCCCTAAGTCTGGTGAGGCTTGCCTTGGCATGCATCAAGACACCGCCTCGCTTCGAGTTTGCATCGTGAAAGAGTGGTCGAGTAACCGAATTCAAAGCCTTGCCACAAAACATCGTCCCTCCACCCTGACCTCGATCAGCATATACTACGCGTCATTAACGCTTACATCTCTGCCCAAAATACTCGAGTCGACGGTATGGAGACTCGGGAAAAGAACCTTCATCGGAGGCCAAGACGTCGCCTTTGGACGGCCGATGAGCATTTGAGCTGTTTTGCCGGTACAGCATTGGTAAAATGTGTCGAACCATTCCAAAGAGTAAGATCCAAGAGATGAACCCTGCTTTTGGTTCAGACTGCTATGATCAAATGGAGCTCAGATAGGCGCACCTGAAACTCTGCTTTGACCACCTCTCCTTGTTGAGGCCGCCAGCCTTCATCGCTCAAGACCTTCGCCAAGCGGCATAAACCAAAATCATCGACTTGATTCAGCCCGGTATAGTTTCCGGGCACGCTCATGACGAGTCGAACCCTCACCCGACTCCAATCGTACTTGCCCATATCTTCAAATCCTTCGTCTGGGCGGAAGGGGATCTGACCACCATTCGGATGGTTAGCGATAAGGTGACGAAGCGCCTTGTGCACCTTCAGGTGAACGAAGAGGAAGCGGAAGCGGTGAGGAAAGTCTTGCGACATGGAAGTAGATCGAGGAGAAGACTCGAATGGTTTAGGCAGGAAATCCTGTATGAATATGGTCTACAAGGTCATGGTCAGATGGAAATTAGTGACAGCTCCGAGATAAACCCACATTTTCTATCCATTCCCAGTCATATGGGACCATGTTGGCTGTCATTATTGCTACGCGCAGTCTTCCAGTCTTGTAGAAGATCTAACCTACTTCAGCTCGCATCAAAGCCGATGGGAGTAGTACTGACCCAAGCAAACTTCATGTGGGCCGACCTTGATATACCGTCAGCAAAATGATACCAATGGTCCAGAATGCTCACCCCCATTCTCCCACCATTTCCGGACAACACCGCACTTCATCGTTCAACTGGGCTTGCACCTTCCCGCTCCAGACGGGATGCATTTCCTTTGGATGAGGACGGACTACAATGGTTGGTACCTGTTGCGGAGGAGGCATGACTGTTGCCAGCCAGTCATCGTCGATGACGAAAGAGGACAGGATGATCAAGGAGATCTGCGACTTCTGCGAGGTCTCTTAGCGGACTCCACGGCTACTAAGCTCACCTTGCCTATCACTCGGGCGGGAAAGAAGGTCCTAGCCGTAGTAGGTTCTCCGATGGTAAGGTCCGTATGCCGCATCTCGCCTTCGAGAAAGATCTCGCCAGCGGCGTCGGTGGGAAACGGTCCAGGCGCTTGTAGTGGATGGCCGGTCAAACCATTGGCGACCCTCGCAGAACCGTTCCTCTGGCTGTTGTTGGCTGTCACGGATGGACCACCGATATGCGTGACACCGTTGCTGCTCCGTTTCACGCCGTTCGCAGGTCGGACAGCCGGTACAGCGGTCATTGACGAGGTGGCGGCTGGGGATGATTGCCCGTTCTCTTTAGCAATGGAAGTTGAGCTGACAGCTGAGGGTGCTTGATTGTTACTCCCAGCAGCAGCACTAGATGCGTCCTGTTGCCTCGCCGCCTGCCTTGCCAGCCGCTCTTTCTCCATCTGTGCTCGGTCGGAAACAGCGATACCCAAGTGACCGGTCGTTTTCGGAGGTATTTGACGTCCCGATTGACTTGCAAGTGCGATGGTAGATGACGCTTCGGGGTCCAAAGAGGATGTGACCTTCGACGAAGGGGATGCGCTGTACCTTCTTGGCTGACGCTGGTATTCTGCAAGCCCGATATCGACGCGCGAGATTTGTCGTGTAGCTGTATACAGCTCTTCGTTATCGGATATCGCTTCCACGGCCTCGGAAGCCTGTTGCGCAGCGAGTGACGCCGCCATAGCCCTGCATGTCACTGTCAGCGGGTTCATCGGGTCGCAAGTATCTCTGTGAGGAGATAGGCTCAGGCTCCGAAGAAGGCCACTCACTTGGCTAGCATTCGCCTTTCTTCTTCTGGCGTCTGATCTCGCTTTTGCCTCTTCGGTTCCCTGACTTCCTCTTGCGATAAAGCAATGGCTCTTCGGAGCTCCTCATCATCGTCCCCAGGTGGATGTAGCGAATTGCTACGTGATGACTCGGTAACGTGTCCAGACTTTGACATCGCGAGTGCGCTGTGGCCATCAACGCAATTCTGTAATTGGTAACGATCGTAGAGTATGCAACGTACCGAGCAAGCTCGTCATCTTCCTTCTGCCTTGAGGCTTCGCCCGGCTCGCCAGGCCCTACAGGAGGCTTTGTCTTCCATGTCGCCCAGATAGCTCTGACCAACCAAGCGAAAATCTGTCATCAGCCCTTTGGCCCTTAGCAAGCGCTCGATACCTGCGTCAAGTTGCGATGAATATACTGGGAACGCACCTTCTGAGCTCTTCGACATGCTCCACCTCAGTATCTCCATCATCCAAAAAGCGGTTGCAATAGTCATCGAATTCTCGGTTCTGTCCCATGCGTGGGACCGGTGCTCGCCAAGATCCTGCATTGTATGCTGTTGCTGAGCTAACGTACGCGGGTCAGCGACTTATGTCGAGCTATACGAAAACGCACCCGCCAAGAAGGGAAGCCAATTGGTCATCTTCGTCGTCCTCCATTTCCCTCAAGACCCATAGGCCCCTGACAAGAAAGAGTGGTTCGACTCTCTGAAGTCATGCTCGTCGAGATCTCTCGCTGAAACGTCGGAAAGCCACGTATTCCGGTCCAGTCACCCGACGCGCTCTCGGTTCCTGGCTGGACATGAGGGGAGTACCGCGTCTGGATTCTTCTTCACAATTTCCTCTTTTCTGAGCTGTACCGTCTCGATAATCCCGTCACTTGTGAAGCATTTATGGAGTGCGGAAGAGGAAGGCTGTCAATCATTTGAACGATTGTTCATTACAAGGTCGGAGGTGCAAAGGGGGCATCGTCCGAGAACTTTCTCAGCGGACCTTCTGCAGATGGACTGAGAACAGATCGAGATGGTCAGTCGCCCAGGGGGGATTTCAGTGAAATCAGCTGATGTATGACTACAGCATATCAAGACTATAACGATACAAGGTGCTTCACTCCGAAGTAATTGCAAGTAAAACTGACTCTGTCTAGGCTTCAAGTCGTATCGCGACCAGACCGCTGTAGAGCCTTTCTCGTGAGTAAAATTACTGACTGCTGTTGCAGCAATGCAACGGCTGAAAATCGTTTTGCTTTCTTAGTCCGGCGCACAATGTCGTTGTCGGCCGCAATGGAAGCGGGAAATCCAACTTCTTCTCCGGTATGTCGAATCCCCCTACAAATAGCACGAGGTGACGAGTATTAGCGATACGATTCGTTCTCTCCGACCAGTACACCTCGATGACCCGAGAAGAGCGTCAACGCTTGCTGCATGAGGGAACGAGTCAATCGACCACCTTGTCGGCTTATGTTGAGATTGTTTTTGACAGTTCGTCGCTGGGCAGCAGTGGTACTGAGCTGATCTTCCCTGCTAGACTCTGATGGTCGATTCCCTACTTCCCTTCCCGAGCTCCACTTACGTCGTACCATTGGAGTGAAGAAAGACGAATACTCCCTCGATCGAAAGAGTGCAAGCAAGGCGGAGGTGATGAACCTGCTCGAGAGCGCTGGCTTTTCGAGGAGCAACCCGTACTATATCGTCCCGCAAGGACGGGTGAGCGACTATTGCCTGAGCAATGCAATGCTTAACTCCTTCAGATTACTCACTTGACCAATATGAGTGACAAGGAGAGGTTGAACCTTCTGAAAGACGTGGCTGGGACGAAGGTGTACGAGCAGAAACGAGCGGAATCTACCAAGATCATGGAGGAGACCGGTGAGAGGCATCATCAGCTGCAATGCGGCAGAGAGCTAATGAATATAGACATCAAGCGCGAAAAAATTGGCGAGCTCTTGACAACCATCGAAGACCGCCTGACCGAGCTCGAGGAGGAAAAGGAGGAGTTGAAAGAGTATCAAGACAAAGACAAGGCGAGGCGGTGTCTGGAGTATGCGCTGCACCAACGAGAGCTGGAGGATGTCACTGCTACTCTGGATCAGGTGAGTCAACGCGTTTCATAATTGCGAACGAGCTCATCATTTCGCAGGTCGAGGAGGAGAGACGATCAGACATCCACAACAGCAATGAGAAGCGCAAGGAATTCAACCAGCGCGAGACCGTAGTCCAGGTATGTATGAGATTCTGCATTCACTCTGCTGATCGGTTCGCCAGCAACATGAGGAAACCCTGACCACTGCGAAACATGCGCTGTCCACGACATCCATCGCGCTTCGCCAGTACGAGACGGAGATGGCAGATCTCGTTCGAACGAGAACCGAAATCGAATGCGTGATTGCCGATTTCAGCCAGGCCGGTCAGAATGGGGAGAGGAAGAGGAACGAGGTGGCAAGGGAGCTGGAGGCGCTGGAGCAGCGAATCGGGGAGGCGAATGAGAAGCTCGACGGTCTCGTGGCGGAAGTCGAAGAGCGACTGGCGGAGGAAAGGGAAGCGAAGGAAATGTACGTCGCTCCTGCAACTGCTGAATCGGCTGATCACCTCGTAGGCTCGAAGGCACGTCGTCAAAACTCCAAGTCCTATACTCGAAGCAAGGTCGAGCGCAGCATTTTACTACTCAAGCCGCCCGCGACAACTTCCTGAACGATGAGATCAAGTCACTCCGTGCTCACGAAAGGACTCAAGAGAAGCGAGTCGAGGATTTGCAGGATGACGTTGAGGGCGCAAAGAACCAGCTCTTGGAGGTTGTTGAGCGGGCCGATGCGCAGACGAGAAGCGAGGAGGAGAGGAGGGACAATTTACGGAGGATGGGTCAGGAGGCTTCGGAGCTGAAAGCTGCTGTCGATGGCATGCAGGAGCAGCGCAAGTGAGTGAAGCTTCATGGTCGAGGCTCATTCTATGCAGGGAGCTCTGGCGTGAAGACGGGAAGCTCGCACAGATCGTTTTGAACGGCCGTCAGCAGATGCAAGATGCGGAACGTGGACTGCAAGGCATGATGGATAAGGTCGGTCAAACCGTCTGAAGGAAGGTGTCATTTGACAGCTGCTCAGGACACAAGCAATGGTCTCCGCTCGATCAAGCAGATTACAAAACGCTTGAATCTTGATGGCGTTTATGGCCCCTTGTACGAGCTTTTCGAAGTGTCGGACAAGTACAAGACAGCAGTAGAGGTTACTGCTGGGACCAGGTCAGTTCTTGGCTGTAACCATACCTCAGCTGAGCGAAGAACAGCCTCTTCCACGTCGTCGTGGACAACGACGATACAGCCAGTAAAATCCTCGAGGTCATGAACCGAGAGCGAAGCGGACGAGTCACATTCATGCCCCTCAATCGCCTGAAAAGCATCGCCGTGCAGTATCCGAAGGCAGACGATGCGCTACCGATGATTTCGAAGCTCAAGTTCGATCGCGCTTACATCATGGCGTTTGAGCAGGTCAGTTGTTGTCGTCTTCGGAATGAAGATAGGTCTGATCCGCTGAAGGTTTTCGGTCGTACGATCATCTGCGAGGACCTTGCTACCGCTGCTCAGTACACGAGAAGTCACGGCTTGAACGCTGTCACTGTGGAAGGCGATCGTGCGGACCGAAAAGGCGCTCTTACTGGAGGTTTCCACGACGTCCGCCGATCCCGCATGGACTCGGCGAAAGCAGTTAAGAGATGGCGCGAGGCATTTGAGACCGACTCTTCCAGGCAAACCGAGGTGAAAGAGGGGATCTCACGACTGGAACAGCAGATCTCGCAGTCTTTAGGGAAGATCCAAGTGCTCGAAGCGAAGCGGAAGCAGATCCTCGATGGTAGGGGTATGGTGGCGGCTCAAGCGACTTGGGCGGTGCGAGACGAGGAGCAGTCTCGTCAACGTGTGGGCAAGCTCGAAGCTGCGTTAGTCGACGCTGAGGGCGAGCTACGAGATGCGGCCGGAAAGAGGACTTCTCATGAGGAGGAGCTGAGGACGCCTATGCGCCAGCAGCTTACCGAGGCGGAGGTACAGAGCCTTGAGTCGTTGACACAGGAGTCGGAAGAGCAGAAGCAGAATCTGGTCAAGGCATCTCAAGCGAGGCAGAAAGCGTCTTCGGAAAGAAATCAGCTGGAGATCGAGCTTAGCGAGAATCTGCGACGAAATCGTGAGGAGCTGAGAGCAAAGCTAGATGACTTGGAAGGTGATGCCGGAAGCGGTGTATTTCGGACTGGCGAGATTGAGCTGCGAAACAACGAGCTGCGGAACCTGATCCGCTCGATTGAGGCACTGAGTGACCAAGTCACGGGTGAGTGGACCTTCCAATACTCACTCTGGCTGATCAGGTCGCAGAGTCCGAAGCAAGGCTGGACGAGCTTAACACCGAAATCGCCACTGTCACACAACAGCTCGAAGAGACGCAGAACGAGCAGCTCGAAAATACCCGTGCGATCATGCGGGTGCAGAAGAACGCCGAGCGGTATCTTACCAAGCGGCAAACCCTCATCAACCGAAAAGAGGAGTGCAGCGTCGCCATCCGCGATCTTGGAGTTCTGCCTGAAGAGGCTTTCTCGAAGTATACCGATACTCGTGCGGACAAGGTATGTCAAACTCCCCTAGACCGCTTTAGCTGATCCCGAGAAGGTGGTCAAACGCCTGCACAAGGTGAACGAGGGATTGAAAAAGTTTGCGCATGTCAACAAAAAGGCGTTCGAGCAATACAACAATTTCACGAAGCAGCGGGATGACTTGCTGAAGCGTCGTGGCGAGCTCGAGACGTCCGCGGAGTCTATCCAGGAGCTGATCGAAACGCTTGATCAACGGAAGGACGAGGCGATTGAGAGGACCTTCAAGCAGGTGTCGAAGTATTTCGAGGAGGTGTTTGAGACGCTTGTGCCCGCTGGACGAGGTTTGCTGGTCATGCAGAAGAAAATCGACACCTACGTGGTGAGTCAAGTTGTCCCTAGCCTCGAGATACTCATATGCTGATATCTGCGTAGGACGAGGAGACCGAGGAGTCTTCGGGCCTGAATGGGGAGAAGAGCGAGATTGACAATTACACTGGTGTCTCGATTAAGGTAGGTATTTTACAGCACACGAACCAAATCTTACGCTTCTCTAGGTCTCCTTCAACTCCAAGGATGACGAGGGCCAGCGGATCCAACAGCTTTCTGGCGGTCAGAAATCGCTAGTGGCATTAGCTACCGGTACGGTGAGCCTCAGCTTCTTTCGCTAACTCCGCCAGTCTTCGCCATCCAGAAATGCGATCCTGCACCATTCTACCTGTTCGACGAGATCGATGCGAATCTTGACGCGCAGTATCGTACAGCTGTTGCAGGTGTGTTCACCACGCATTACCCGGGACACCCTAGGTTGACGCCCCGCTTTAGCTATGATCCACTCCCTCTCCGAGTCCGCTCAATTCATCACCACCACCTTCAGATCGGAGATGCTCGCCCAAGCCGACAAGTTCTATGGCGTGTTCTTTGACGCCCAGAAAGTCTCGGCTATCCATGAAGTCACTCGAGATGAGGCGTATCAATTCATCGAGAATGCCGCGCAGGTCGGCCAGCTCTAGCGGGAATCCCGCACAAAGGATATAGTATTTTGGGCATTGGAGTCTGCGATCTATGGCTATCGGCTGGCTTGGCCATCTGTAGATATGAATACATTACGCAATCATGCGCATCTGAGATAGTACCTCGAGCCCGAAATTAACGCTCATCTATATGAGTCTAGGCCAAAGACTTTCTCCAACGAGATCCTTCACTCCGCCGTTCTCCATCTTGACCCTGATCCACTTCCTCACTTCCTCTACCTCGACCCCAGCGACCCTGACCACCCCACCTGACCCATCTTCGACCGGACTGAAACTCCATACCAGCTCAGGCGGCCGGTGAATCTGAAACTGTCTCGTCGCGTTACACAATTCCTCGAGGTATTTCAGCAATGAAGCGAAATGTGGACCGTAGATGAGGATTGTAGCGTAGATATTGTATGGTCTCATTCGGATTGCCCCATGAGATAACGAAGCGTCGAGGAGCATTCGGTCTCGCACTATCAAGTGATCATCCAGGAGGATCTCGTTGAGGGAGTTGTAGGATTCCATTGACCAGTTTTCGCTATCTTCCTTGCTCGGTGCGGTAGTTGAAAGAGTGGTTCGGAACGTCGTCCGTTGACCGCGACCGGAGTTGACCCAGTCGAGGATGAGTATCGAAGCGCTTCTGTCGGAAGGGAGGATGAACCGCTGTGCTTGGGAGTATCTCGATCCTCGGAAAGGCGAGACTGAATCAGGTACCAACAGGAGAAAACTCTTCGAAGCGAGGGTGACATGCAATCTTTGATGGGTTCCCTCGGTGGTCTCGGGTCGAGAATGTGATTGCGGTTGTATACCCGGACGATGCTTGAACACCTTCGTACTCCCTTGAGTGAGCATCACCAAGCCACATCCTTCGTCGACTTCGACTCGTAACGAGATCAAGTCGCCAGCTACGAGACCGCCTCCGAAAGCAAGAGTGTAACATGTTGCGATGTTTGATGGTTGGGACGGGAGAGGAGCGGGTGTGAGGAGTTTGAGTGGGTAAGATGCTAGGAGGGTTGAGAAGGATGTTCGGGTGGATGAGGAGGTTAGGTGGAGGTGGCCGGACCCGGGCGAGGCATTTGAGTAAGCCGGGGACTTGGCGGGAGCTGCAGAGGTTAATGCTACATCTGCGATTACAGTCTTTCCTAAATCATTAGAGAGGGAAGTAGCCATGCTATGACATCGCGAAGCGAACGAAAGGGAAGCCAAGAGGTGACTTTTCGACAGGAATGACTCGTCAAGTCCTGACGTCATTAGCTCCGGGCATGTTTCACTTTGCCCGAGACCATGGTCCATGGCTTTCTCAGCTTTGATCCTGTGTACAACCCGTTGACTGGCCTTCGTATCAGTCGCATGATGAATCACCAAGACCTCCCTGTGCTATTACACAACGATAGACGAGGTTTACTCACCATCGAAGAAGGCCGACTTGATGTCCTTCAACTCTCGCGTGATGGTCGACGTGAGTTCTCGCATACTTTGGCGAAGACTTTTGAGTTGATGTGGGGTACAGCACCGAAGAGACTGCTCACATGCGATATGCGGAATTTCCTCCGAGCCAAGGTGGGCGCAACTCGGACAGGCGAGAGGACTCGATTGGACCTACACACTCTCATCCAGAAAGGGAGTCATCTGAGCCTATTGACGATGCATGTGCTGGTGGAGCCGATCAATGTTCCAGAAGCAGTCGAATGGGTGACGACGGCGATGAGTGCTGCTTATGGAGGCGAGTGAACATTCTGCGCGAATGATATTCTCGCTGATGGATCTAAGGGATCAAGCCTTTCAGACGGGTGCTCGTCCTCGTCAACCCCATTGGAGGGAAGGGAAAGGGAAAGGCTATCTCGAGGGAGACGGTGATACCGATACTCGAAGCAGCAGGCTGCCAGATCGATGTACGAGGTATGTTGACCTGTGAAGCCGACGAAGTTGAGTGGTCAGAAACAACCCACCGATTACATGCGGAAGAGATAGCACGGGAAGTCGAGCTGGTCTACGAGTAAATGTCCCTGGAAGACGTCTTTTGGGTGATGTTGAGATTTACCTCTTAGCGTCATTGCTACAGCATCTGGAGACGGGCTGGTTTATGAGGTCCTGAACGGATTAGCGATCCGACCGGATGCTCGAAAAGCGCTGAAGACGCCTATAGCACCTATTCCTACCGGTGAGCTCGGCTCCACCCAGCTTGATCGGTTAGTCCGTCTCGCTGATTTGTACTTCTAGGCTCTGCAAACGCCATATGTACCAACCTTTTCGGCGTCAAAGACACCTTCAACATCCCTCTAGCATGTCTCAACATCATTAAAGGTATTTCCATCGTTAGTTCCGTCCACCTGATCTGATGTTATGTCAGGCCAGCATCTACCCCTTGATCTCTGCTCTGTCCTCCTTCTTCCTTCTCAAACTCGCCGATGGTCCTTTCTCGCTCAAGCACTAGGCCTGATGGTCGACCTCGATATCGGTACCGAGAACATGCGTTGGATGGGAGATACTCGCTTCATGGTTGGCTTCCTAAAAGGTCTGGCGGCGAATAAAAACTTCAAATGTCGATTACGCATGAAGGTCGTTGAGAGCGATAAGGTTGAGATGGCGAGAGCTGCTCGGGATATCGCAAGGGTTTCTAGGCGGAAGAAGGTTGTTGGGCAGGGGACGGATCCGCTGGCCAACGGAGTGAAGCGGTTGACTGTCAATGGGCATTCCAGTGGCGACCACGGGGAGACCTTGGCTTCAGTGAATGGTACAACGACGGATGGTGATTTCAACGGGAACGAGGGACCTCTGCCCGATGCGAAGCCGCTCGAACCGAATGAGAGCTGGACTACGATCGAGACTGGCAAAAAGGCTGCAGTCAAGATAAAATCGCAGTCTGAGCCTGCGGACATGGGCGCGGCAGGCGGCTGGGTGGACGGAGAGGGTATGCTTTATGCCTAGTGGGTTTATCGCAGCTGTTGAAGACTGATGCTGATGAAACGGTTGGCAAGTGCCGGCATGATGCCATGGATAGCACGAGACTTGATGCAGTGGCCGGTGGCAACTTCCGGCCAGGGTGTTATCGATTTGGTTATCCAGAGCATTGTAAGCTGTGTCTCTCCGTGTTCAGACCGGCTAACCAGGTCTAAGGTGCCGAGAGCTACGATGGTGAGCGCTATCACCGGCGCCGAGAAGGGCGAGGCATACTGGATGCAATGTCAGCACTACTACAAGGGTACATCCATTTCTTTATCGTTCTTCTATGTTACGTGACGCCGTGCAGTCTCAGCATTCACAGCAGAGAACCTGGATCCGAAAGTACAACCCATCTTTGCAATAGGTCAGTCGCTTTCCTGAGCTCAGGATCATCAGCTAAGACAAGCCGCCAGACGGAGAAGCATTCCCGTTCGAATCCTTCCATGTCGAAGTCCACCCTCATATGGCGAATCTTATCAGCCTGGACGGACATTTCTTTCTTAGCGAGTTCTTACAAAAGCATGACGGGCACGAATAGATTATCGACATCTCAATGCGCTTCACGAACTCCGTCATGCCTTACGCCTCAACGTTTTCCGCGTGATGAATAGCATATCCGGTACGATCTTTGTGCGTACTCGCGCCGAGTAATAGATGCTACACACCTTTGCAGAGAGAAATCGGATTCTCTTCCGTAGGAGCCCGACCAGAGCTAGCATGCAGGAAGATTTCATCGGCTTGCTTCGAGATCTCTTCTACCCTCGAGGGATTGCTATCTCAATATCCACCTTTCCTCCACGTTACATATTGGTCGTCATGGATTTAGGAAGGATGTGAATACTAATGCATAATATACAACTCAAGAACAACTCTTTGTCGACCCACCTTCCCCCGTCCAAGCTTTCCTGATCGTCAATCCGCAGCTAAGGAACAAGACCACGGCGCCAAATGTCGCGCAAATCACCGCAGGCAGCTTTTGACGGGAGTACCATTCCCCTCGTATCAATGCTGTGTACGCGATGGCGGGGAACTAAGGACTTTCAGCACAATCAGTGCGGATTGCGCATCGGGGGGAAACCTACGATGAAAGCCAGAGCTGTAGCGCTTAGACCGCCTGCAACCTCCAGGACTACGCCGAGATCACACGTCGTCAAGGAGACTGCGATTGTTTTATCAGCTTACGACCTTTGGTGATGCAGAGAGACCTACTGCCCATGGTCGTGAAGACTACGACACTCGTCACGATGACATGCCGCCGGTAGGAGAATGGCTTGTCCTTGAAGAAGTAATCCTCAATGACCTCTCGGCAGACATAGTTCTCCAGCGGGACTGAGCATTAGCAGTAGTAATGCCGTGGGATACGTACTGGTCGTAGACATGTTGGCACCGAAGCAGAAACGAGCGACGTTGATGAGTAGATCGTCTGGGCTGAAGTTGTTGAGGATGTTTCCCTGATATACGGTAAGCTCGTCGATTGGTTCCATTGAAGGAGAGCCATACCTCGGTCTTATCGGTGAAGACGACATAGCCAGTCACCGCCATGAGTAGGCAGCAGACGAGGCTCATCCCGGTAGAGGCATGAGTGACGGCGTTGAACCTAGGTCAACGTAGTCAGGGACGGTCTGCTTGAACTAGAGGAAAGCCGACCTGTCTAATGTGGGGGTCTCTATGCTTTGGTAGATGAACATGGTATTGTGATGACAAACGAACTAAATGTTATTTAAGTGATCGGTCAGGACATAGGGAACGTGACCAACCGCAAAGCTGATGACACCGATGGCCTCAAAAACTCCGGGCCGAATGATCGAGAAGACATGCGGAGAAGATCCTCTCAATGACGGATCAACCGCTACGCCACGGAATACAACCGAGGTCACAATGATCATCATCGATACAAGAGCTTGATCTGTCAGTACGATGCAATGCACGAGCTCACACTCACCGAAACTCGAACTCTTGGATAGCTTGACGATATCTCGATGTAGACTCAGCGGAAAGGACACGGCAACGGTACAGAGTAGAATGACGGCTCGTCGGTCGACCAAGAGGCTGAGTACGGCGTGTCGAGCAAGAGAAGGGATGAGGTAGGCAATGACGTGCGGTATCGTGTCGCCTGTGCTGGGACAGTCAGCTGGGACGACTTCGTTGGGAGAGAAGACGACATATATGATGACGTTGAATGCGCACATGCTAAGGACGATCAGCAGGGACCCTATGAGTCCTAAATGTGACTTACCCGCCAAATGCAAAGGCAAACTGAAAGAAGGAGACGGCGGTTGATCCGGGGTGACCGAATGTGTGGTGCATGACCTATACGGCGGTATCGATAAACTGCTTACATCGCTGGAGAATAGTCAAGCTTACATCCACGTACGAATCTCGACCGCTGAGTTTGGCGTTTAGCACGACCAGGCGTATTGTCCTGCTCCACGTCAGCGCCGTACGCTCATCATCGAGCTGCCTCACCAATCCGTCACTCCGGCCAATACTATCAAAAGTGTCACACCCATCACGAAGCCCGCTTGTGAGATAGCGTAAGGCAAACTGGGTAGGGGAATCAATTCAAAACAGCCATGCTCAATGAGTTCACAAACCCGACTATCCCAGCACCTATAATGGAGTTTGCCATCTATTTTCCTTAGCACGGTACGAAGCTTCAAAGGTATACTCACATTCGCAATACCGTCCATCATCGTTCCCCTGACACCAATAACCGGTCCCTCAGCTTGCACAAGCTCGTCCAGCTCATCTCCCCGCAAAGCGTGTCCATTCGTCAACAAGGGCACCCTTGTGGTATCATGATCGTCCAGCTCATCATCCGGGACTTTAAAGACTGAATCGGTGATCAGCTCAAGGCCTATTTCAGAGAAAGACGACTCGCTGACATGCCCATCCTCTTCTTCTTTGCGGCTCGACTTTGAGCTTCGTCCAGATAGAGCTTGTCTTTCGATGTCATCAGACCTCCCATTGACCTCCTCGAACGAGCAGGGCCGGGAGATGCCTCTCGTCAAAGCTCGAGAAGGTGCCCTTGAATGCGCTCTGGAAGATGGTCGCGAAGGTCCAGCTTCGGCTGAAGCGCGATGGGTGGGTAATCCGGATAAAAGCGGCAGAGAATCGATATCATCGGAAACCATGGTGATAGAGCTAGGAGAAAGTGGCGGAGGTTTACGGCTTCATATTGAGGTCCGTACAAGGGAAAGCCGCGAGAAAGGAAGGTAGATAGTGTGGTGAAGAGAAATGGTCTTCAGCTCAGGCACCGGAAAGGTAGCTATCATCATCAACAAATCTGCCAATGCTAACGACGACACCTAGCTCTGAACACGATCAGATCATGCTGCTTCGATAAACGTAGATTTGGAGATATCCCTCTCAGGCGACAGTCTTGCAAGGTCGTCATCGAAGGACCCGATCGATCAGTAACATTCCTTCGATCCGCCATGTCCTCGACTTCATACTCCCCTCTCCCACCAGCTACACCCAAGTCAAACCACACCTTCGCTTCCACCGATCACTTCCATGATGCTTCCGAGTTCGTCGAGGACGATGCTGAGCCTGGGATAGAGCAGGAAGATGCGGTTCATTTCTGTCTCTTGGCGGAGTTCGATATCGACGCTGGAGCGACGTTGGCTTACCAGTACCCATACCCGACCGGAACAGACGAGCAGTACGTCGGCATAAGGTAACATATGTTGATGCATTATTAGTCGGCTGGCCGAGCTGATGCTACCCGACGGTGCTCACCTCCGACCTGAAGATTGGACAGTCTTCTACCTCGGTCAAACAGCTTCCTCGGCTGTAGCACCTTTACTATCCCACGAATCTTCAGTCCACCTCGCCACAGATGCCGAAAGACGGACAAGTATGCCTCCGACTCCTGGGGCCAAACGAGGTGTCGCAGGTGGAGGATTGCTGTATGTACTGAATTGCGTGAGAATGAAGGAGGATAAGAAGATGAGGAGGGGGGCTATGGTCAAGGCTTTGGCGGTCTGTACGCCTCATCCGTACATCGGGATCTTCAAGGTGAGCATAGCGAACATTTCAGTGCTGATGAAAGCCTTTGCTGCTACTTGCGCTCGACGAGTACTTCATGAACCCATCGCCGGAAATTCTAGCACGGCTGTATGACTCGGCCAATTCGATCTCTCTCGGAGGGATGCCTCAGCTGACGAGGAACGAGCGGATACTCATGCGGACACTGGAACGGAAAAATCTCTTCGAGGAGAAGTTTGCGACAACGAACGAGACTCTAGAAATCTTCGACGGGAGCAGTGAAGAGCATTCTCTCGAAGAGAGCAATTCGAGCCATCATCGAAACCTCGGTTCGAGCGGTAGTTCCACTCGTCCAGCCTCCGCGGCGATCGTACGGCACAGGAGCAGTAATTCACAAGTCCACCTAGCCACCCCGTCATCGAGGGAAGGGCGATTGACCCCTGATAGGGGGTATGGAGCGGCACAGCCGAAGAGGAGGAAAGGTGTACCGAGGGATACGCATTTCTTCGAGACGGAAGCGAAGTTCAAGAAGATCGTTGTGCCAATCCGGATACCACTGACCGTCTTTGATGAGGATGTGGGGGATGTGAGTGGAACTTCCGGGATTGAGCTGATGGCAGTACTCGATCGTCGAGCTCGTGCAGAAGTTTTCGTATTCTAACCCCTTTCCACCGCCTTTCCACCCATATCTACATACGAATGGAGCGGCGACACACCCGGTGATATTGATCTTCAACGCTTTGCTCGCCCACAAACGAGTCATTTTTCTCGGCCATGGTCTTCCAGCCAATCAAGTTGCTCGCATGGTTCTCGCTGCATGTGCAATGGCATCAGGGTGTGGCCAGATACTACGGGGGATCACAGAGAGCGCTTTCTCCTACGCAAACTTAGCGAGTCTTGATATCCTCGAGGAGTTTGACGGCTTCGTGGCGGGTGTGACGAACCCTCGTTTCGAGGAGTTACCGATGACCTGGGATGTTTTGTGTAATCTCGAGACGGGGAAGGTGACGGTCTCAAAGGATCTCCGATCGGGAATTGTCGGTGCGATGAAGCAGTCTTCCGATTCGAGCTTGGTAAAGATTGAGGAGGACGTGCAGACTGGAACACCTCAGTCGAAGATGAACTCGGCGACCAAAGCGGATTGCGTGGACAACCATTTCATGGAGGATGTAAGTCATCAATGGGGGCTCCGCTGACAGCAGATCCTCTCGGCGATAGCTGCTCATTACGGCGAAGCGCATATCCGACTCCGCTTCACGGATTACCTCGAGCGATTCGTCCGATTAGCAGCGTGTCAGGAGTATACCCATACCGGCACAACCAAAATAGGCCATCCTAGCGTGCCATATCGAGAAGGGGTACTGGGGAGTGGAGCGGTGTTTGTGGATGACACAGCGAGACAGAGGGAGATGTGGGCTAGCGGGCATAGACTTGACGCATGGAGGAAGACGAAGAGCTACAAGCTTTATGCTAAGGTGAGCATACACAACTTGACATCGCTGATTCGCAGGACTGGGCTGAGGCATCGAAGAATCGAGCTGTGGCGGAGTTCGACCTTGAGCATCAGGTTGCGAGGTTGCGGACGGCAAAGAATATGAGCGAGGGCGAGGCGGGTGCGATCTTTGCAGCCTTGGCGGAGGGCGTTCGAACATATGATCAGGTCGTGGAGGTGAGTGGTGAATGATTGTGAACGCTTAGACCAGCTCCTCACGCTGCTACCACCTCATTATGGCGGACTCATGCCTGTCGCGAATGGGCTCTTCCACCGATGGCCGGGGGTCCGGGAGAATGCTCTGGAGCTGCTCACAACGATACAGCTCTACCCTGTGAGTGATAAATCTCGCCTAGAGCTAACGCCAGGTCGGCCTTCAATCCGTCGCGACGATGAACTATTTCCACCGGAAAACATACCTCCATCTCCTGGAACGTCGGGAAATCATGATCCAACAGCAAAGAGAACAGATCGACCGGATGCGGATGGCTCAGGAATACGCCTCGTCTCCTCAACGCAGTGCCCATGTGTCGCATCTGGCTTAACCGGGAACGGTTCATGGGAGGGCGACGAACACACCTTAAGGAGTTGGGAGCGCATAGAATGAAGCACGAGCGAAGGATTCCACGCAAAACATGACCAGAGCTAGATATTCATGTTGTATCTCAATGCATCCATCATCAGACTACGCAACGAGAGTCGAAGCGGTGGCAGCCTCGTACTTGAAAGTCGGTGGGAGCTGCTGCTTCTTGATGTAGTACCGGGCGAGACGGTGGATACGGGACTCGATGAGAATCATCCGGCTAAGACGATCAGTGACGTGATTTAGGATGATGACATACAACTTGGAATCCTTGTCACCACGGTTACGCTGGAGATGCTTTCGGACGGAGACTGCCTTTTTTATGAGGTGGTACATGTCTTCGGGGATGGATGGACCGAGGCCTAGACGGAGTTAGTGAGATTCGACAGCTACTCCTCCTCATCTGACAACCAGTTCATCCAGTATCCGCCCCATAACTACGAACGAAGTTCAGGGAAGAGTGAAGGCTAACTGACCATTCGTCTTCAGAATCCTCAAGATCTTATTCCCCGTGACACTCTTCACCTGTGGTACACCGTACGAGTCCCTGAGGACGACACCGATCTGAGAAGGGGAGAGACCACGTCGGGCGAGCTTGAAGATCTGGTCGCATACTTCTTCCGGGGTAGCTTTGGACCAGGAAGGTTGAGAGCGACGGTAAGGGAGAGCGGAGGAGGAGATTCCTTTGCCGTTTGAGTGGAGACTACGCACGCGTCAGAAAAGACGATGCGGTTAGTATATTCATACGTACCGACCCATCTTGGCGAAGTGATTTGGGTAGGTTGGTAAAGGTGCTCGAGGTGGATGGCTGAACCTCGAAAGACGGAGTCACGAGGAGTTTCTCAGGACGTGCCACATATCCGTAATCCCGCAGAACCAAATCCGAACATTCCGCCTCGTGGCAACCTCTGGACGAAATTGGATTCACCTGACCTTATTCCTCCAAGCCTCTTTTGGTAGTTGACCTATCTTTCCGCGTCGACCCTATATTTCGGTCAACCTGTCGACCCCTAACTATGAAACTCAACGTTGCCAACCCGGCAACTGGAGCGCAGAAGCTGTTTGACTTTGAGAATGAGAGAGATGTTCGGGTGTTTATGGACAAGCGAATGGGTCAGGAGGTACCGGCTGATTCGCTGGGAGACGAGTGGAAGGGGTAAGCCTCACTGGCTCCAAATCATGAAGCTATAGCTGATACGGAACACGGCAGATATGTGCTGAAGATCACTGGTGGGCTTTGTACCAGGCTCGCAGTTTTGGCTCAATGCTGATGAGCTGCTTCTGTTACAGGCGGTAACGACAAACAAGGGTTCGCTTGTATCTGCCCTTGCATCAAATACTCTGACCTTCTGCACAGGTTTCCGATGAAGCAGGGTGTACTTCTCCAGCAGCGAACTCGGCTCCTCCTCTCCGACGGCCACACCTGCTACAGGGCCAGGAGGACTGGCGAGAGGAAGCGGAAGGTGGGCAATGTTCCCTGTTCGTGTGCCCCTTTGCTGATAATGCCCAGTCCGTCCGTGGATGCATCGTTGGCTCTGACATCCAGGTCCTCTCTGTGATCATCGTGAAACAAGGAGAGAACGACATCGCACCGCTCACCACTGAGGTTCTGCCCAAACGTGAGTCTAGCATCTCATCGGTACATCGCGCTTACTGCCAATCATAGGTCTCGGTCCTAAGCGTGCAACTCGTATCCGCAAATTCTTGTAGGTCATCATGGTTGCACCTTATTTGTCGCCGTGCGCTATTCAGAACGCATCTGACTCGTGCTCTTAGCAACCTTGACAAGAAGGACGATGTGAAGTCTTTCGTTATCAAGCGTGAAATCACCAGGAAGTCCGGAAAAACATACACCAAGGCACCGAAGATCCAGCGGTACGTCAACCTCGAAAGGCTAGACGCTGACCTCGTCGCAGCCTCGTCACTCCCATGCGCCTGCAGAGGAAGCGTCACCTGAGGAGCTTGAAGAAGAGGCGTACGGAGGCGCAGAAGGAGACGATCTCAGAGTATCACACCGCTGTGACCAAGCATGGCGCGGAGAAGAAGGCGAAGGCTACTGCTGTTCGTGCCGCCAAAAAGGCCAGGAAGTGAGCGCTTCCCCCGCACGATCGAGCAACCGCTTAAAATCGTTAGGTCTGCCTAGGTCACTCTTGCGAGATAAGGGAATTGGGGGTTGCGTCGATCAATACCCGCATGCTCATGTATATATCGTGCAATGACTCGCATCAGTGTCGATCGCACTTTTGAGATCCTGGTACACTCTCCCTGGGTTTGGCGTATCCGGAGATTTGCGGAGATATGCCTTCCTGGCTTCTCAATGACTGCTTCAACAGAGCCCCTCTGGAAGACTGTGCATTCTATTAGCAATCGTGCTTAAGTTGCTAGAGACGTGACTGTCCAAGAGCATAAAATTTGCCGGCACCAAATTTCCGAGGTGAGCGGAGGAAGGCCACTTCGCGTTTCACATCTAAACTCTTTGCACTGCACTTCAAACGGCTGCTCCGGATCGCTCGTCAGGATGGCAAACAGTCAGCCTGTGACTCCGGTTGATTCAGTGTACGACCCTCTTCTCGTAGATGCCACACCTCCCAACCAACCGAGACCATCGATCTCTGCACGTATCGCCTCGATCACCCCTTCTTTCCGATCTTCCCCAAATTCAACCTCCCCATCTTCTTCATCATCTACTCCAGTAACCTCATCTCGAGCCTCCTCGGCCTCCTCGGCCTCCTCGTCGTCATTCGTCTCCACGATCCTTCGAGATCCTGCAGTAGTTGGTGTCCTATCGGGAGTAGCTGGAATAAGCCTTGCGGTAGGTGGGCTTTACGGGTATAGACGATATTGGAGGAGGATAAGGAACGCGGATTACGTGACTACTGGGATGCTGGGGAGCAAGCGATGGATCAAGGGGGTCGTCACCAGGTGTGTCCCTCGGCTTCGTCCTCCGGTACCTAATGACGGTAAACGTTAGTGTTGGAGATGGAGGTGAGCCGCCAAGCATCCTGTTTTGGACGGCTTTCCAAGGACTCTCGCCAGGGAAGCTTACTCCGTCTTCGAGATAACTTCCGACTCTTTCATACACCAGGAATATTCTACACCCGCCCACTCAATATACGCTCAATACCTACGACCGGGAAAGGTGAAGCCAACCCCTTGATACGATTGTGCTTTACTGACCATTCATTCTAGAGCTGAAAGACGAGACAATCCATATTCGAATAGCGGGAGTTGATGCACCCGAGGCCGCACATTTCGGTAACCCTTCACAACCACATGCCAAGGAATCGCTCGATTGGTTGAGGCGGACGTTGCTAGGGAGGAGACTACGATGTCAGCTGCTGAGAAAGGACCAGTATAACAGGATCGTATGTCGCAACTATCTGGGCCGAAGCTTATGGACAGGTCGCACTACCCTATATCATGAGACCGGTGTTTAGAGACCAGCCTGTGCCGTTGATGATGCTGAACGAAGGGATGGCGGTGGTTTACGAGTCGGGTGGAGGGGAGTATGGGCCTTGGGGAGTGAAGTCCCTCAAACAGCTCGAGGCTAAGGCGAAGTGAGTTTCGCCCCCCCTCTTTTCAAGGTAATGTCGTTGACATGTTTTCACAGAGCGTCAAAGAAAGGACTATGGGGGTTGAAGAATTTTGAACACCCTGCGGAGTACAAGAGGCGGTCGAAGATGTCTGAGGAAGGGATGGCAGCGGCTGAAGAGACGGTAAAGAGGGAGAAGCGGCCAGCTTCAGGTGGGTATGTGAGGAATTTTTTCCGGGGGATTCTCAAAGGGTTTTCGCGGTGACACTTATGTCAGTCGCATATGTGAGCATGCATGCACGGTCGCCTCGCCTCTACTCCATGTCCACATCGGTGTCCACAGCAGTCGCGTCGCTCTTCGGGTCTATCGGGTCGAAGTTCGTCTTGATGAGCTCCGCCTTGATCTCCTTCCCAACCTTGTCGTCATCCTCCACCTGGTTCCTCAACTCCGCCTCGTCCATCTCCGTCTCCTTGTCCGACTCCGCCTCCTTCGCCTCGAGATCAACCTTTGACCTCTTCGCCTTCTTCTTTCGCCGATTTCTCCTTCGCCGTCGTCGCCGCCTTCTTCGTCATTTGCTTCTTGTCCTTTCGTCGCCTCCTTCATTGCCTCCTTCGTCGTCGCCGCTTACCATCTTTCTTCTCCACTCATTGTCAAGGGGTCAATTCACAGAGGTACCGCTGTAAGCTTAATGTGTGCCGCTAGATGACGACCCACGCCGATCCCTCCAGCCAGCGCTGTATCGACGTGAGGCCTAACTCCCTAGATCCGCTCTCGGTAAGTGTCCGTATTGGTCGATGCATTCTCTGATGTGGATTCAGTATCGCGTCGAGGCATTCTCCGATAAGGATGAATATGGTCACGCTGCGAGAACTAATCGAAGCAGCCAAGTTGTGCATACTCGATCCCAATATCACCAATTACCCGAACAAAACTACAGCAGGTGATCAAAACCGGCTAGTCGGCTGGTCAAGCTCGCCATCGAATAAGAAGGATGAGGCTTTGTAAAGAGGAACCAGAAATGCATGCACGTCATTCGCTTCGGCGAATCTTTTCCACCGACATAACGATTTTTAAATCCCACCAAAACCTTCGTAGATACCCTAGCTGAGTTGAGCAGCACCAGCGAACTGCCATCACCAAATGCCGTCCCGTCCAATCAGCTGCTGAACGGAGCGGCCTCGCCACCTATGGAAATGAGCGTTCAAGAGATGATGTCAGAATCCATGCCCCCCCGAGTTCCGCTGCCGAAAAAGTTCTCCACACACCAGGGACTCCTTTGCCCACCGCGACGGACAGCGACTCCGAACACATCACACCGCTTCGTACTCATCACACCAGCACACGGTGATGCGTTGGCGCCAGATCCGTGAGCACAGACAATTCCATTTCTACATCGACTATGCCAGAGTCATGCTCCGCGATACCTCTCCATCGGACTTCTCGCTGGAGTCGGCAGAATGGATCCTCGGCATCGCCCCCGACGTACTCGAATCTCGCGATGCAATCTTGCCACCTTCCGACTCGGCGACCTCGGTCGATGGTTCTGAGAAGTGGAAGGATTGAGGGAAGGCTTGGTTGGGACTAGCGATTGTGTAGATTTCGTTTACGAGGACCGCGAGTGGTGAGATGAAAGATATCGCATGAAAGTGTATATGATCAATTATAGTTCGCGACGTAGTCCATCAACGGCAGCACAGCTCCGTCTCGACACTGCTCCACCTCCTCCCACGTCTCGTATTGATTGGCGAGTAAGACGGCGGGGTGACAGGTTCGATGGTAGCACCGTTAAGCCACAGAATGGGGTCGTCCTCGTACTTCGAGTAAAGAGCGAAACTAGGTAAAGGTGCCCGTATGTTGGTCAGAATCATATGTGTATATTACGGATGACAGACTCACGCGAAGCACTTCGATCTTGATCTCCGGTGCGGTACCGCAATACTGAACAATGTCCTTGAGCTTTCCTCGAGCTTGGGACCATACGCTCCAGAGGGAGGGACGAGTCCAGATATATCCCCAATCTCGATCCGGATATACACTACTTCTCCCTCTCTTCGCTCCTTGTCCAGATGCAGATCGGCCTTCCAAGCGATCGGATCGTTGCGATACCATTTCTCGTTGGCTTTCAAAAAGAGTCTGCTAACGATTTCAGTATTTTCCGACTTCCAAGCGGATAATGATGGAGCTCACCCTTCCCTTCGATACGAGCCTGACGGAGTATCTCGCAGCCGTGCCTTGCTCCGACTTCCGGGTCACCAAAGTCCTTCTTGAGACCGATGATACGGAAATAGGAGCCCACATCGCTGTTGTTTTGATCAGCTCCCTATGAAATTCGGATCACTCATGGAGAGTAGTGACCCAGGCCTTTGAAGTCCGAATCCAGGTCGATGAGCCGCTCGGCGGGACTAGCCTGATAATCATCGAAGAATGGGACCAGGGGGCTGGTCGGTAGTAGTTGAGCATCAGCAGTGATGCGCGGCCGATTCTTTCGGTGATTGGTTGAAGGCTATGGCAGCAGCTTCAGTGGGGTGTGTGTATTACCGTCGACCACGAACGTACACGTCAAGTTGGGGCGGAGGATGGTGACCTTGATTACGCAGGAGGTAGACCGGATCGGTAGCTGTGAGAGGGTCGATATCCACCTGTGTCGCTTCGGAAGACATCGTGGATGATATGATCAAAAGTACTGTCCGCCATCCAAACAAGAGTCAAGACCTCTGATGAAAAGGTGGAGTTCTCGGAGTTTCCGCCCGTTCGCCGAGGCTTAGCGGGAAAGCTCTTTCAGAGGTGATTGCATCGATGTCCCAATCAAACAGCCTCTTCTAAACCCTCAGTACGACTCGACCATGAGCAACCCAACGTTCACCATAGGCTGTCCAGTTTCCCGATCGTAATGAACTTGAAGCTGCAAAGCTCGACTTCCATGACATCCATCCTGAATGAGGCTGCCCAACGTCAAGGCCTTGATGTTTTGCGATGCCGCGAGCCATGGTGGAGATGAGCTATACCATCGCTGAGATCGCCCGACTGTACGCCCGTGCAAGTCCAGCTTACCAGCTGTCATCTCCCCCTCTGGTCGCCTTTGGGGGAAAAGCAGCTGGTCATGGCGGGTACTTAGATGACTGAGGTGGCTGAGGTGGATACTCGGCGATGATATTGTCACTGCTCGGCGATATACAGGGTTACAGAGAGCACTTTCATGTTATTCCCGACGTACCTCCATTTTTCTTATCCCCCCTCACTGCCGCTGAGATAACGTTAGGCTTATATTTCTTTCCGCCCCAAACGGATAACTTAGGAGAATTTTTTGGTAGATCCAACCGTTCCTGGCGACGAATCAGCTGAGACGCCCCGGAGGATGACTAATAATGATACGTTTGCAATTCTTCGCTGCGTGTACTTTATTCTATCGCTGAAGATTTGTGAGACCCGCCTCCGAGACTGCAAGGGATATTAGAGAAGGACGGCAGCGACGGAGTGAGTTTGGCAGGTGATGGATGAGCGCAAACAAGGTGGAATAGGAAACTGTGAGTAGCGGTCGAGGGTTGTCTGACCGTCAAGTCTGGCATCTCGCTAATCTAGAACAAGCATTCACGCCAACAATCTCCTCCGGTCCACATATCTGGTCAAACGCTCTCGGTCTGCTCTGTCAATCGCTCTGCCGACACTTCCGCTCGGTTGCACCTAGACTCCCTTTTCATTGACCATTCCGCAAGGTGAGTCCTTACATCAATCGTTATCTTCCCATCCTTCCGCGTCCAGATTTCGATATTTCCTACGAAAAAAGAATAGCTGGTAGAATGGAGTCGAGATATCAATCAAATTCTCCCCTGCCTCATTGGGAGATTGCTCCTGCTCATCACGGTACGGAGGGTTCCGTTGAGATATCAGATAGCGAGCATCCTTCCCGAACCTTTCGGGAACTCCTTTCTGCTTCTGATCGAATGACCATACTATCTGTCTATCATCCGCTTTCAAGATCACTAGCTTGATCTGCGTCGTGGTTGCTTCGTCTGATTCTACCCCATTTCCACTCAACCCTGTGACTCCGCTAACACGCCTTCCTCGCCGCCCGTTTACTCCCACCAGCGCTTCTCCTCGACCGGAGCATCTTTCCCTCTAGTCCCTTCCCAGTCTCCTCCTAGTCGACCAACACTTCGGTCAAACCATACGGAGTTGAACTTCAGCAATAGGAACGACTGCGGGCTTCCTCAAGGTCCTATTCACTCAAATCCGCCAACGTCGATAGGTCAATCGAATCACAGAAGGTTTCATTCAGTCTCCAGCCTTCCAACGATCTTCAGCGCGTCGTCCGACGCTATGAGTTGGCAGTGGCCAGGGGTGAGTCTATGTCTCGCATCGTCGCTGATGGTAGCCTGTTACATACACTCCTGATTACCTGTATGACTCACAACGCGCCTATGAAGATAAGCAAACACTCGGCTTCGATCCTAACGAGGGCGGTAACCTTCTTGGTGTAGCGCAAGAGAGCTGGGATTTCAATCCGGGTCAGTTTGGATATCCGCAGCAGCCCAATCGACCGGCTCCCGCTTTAGATACCAACGGCGGTACCTTTGCCCCACCCCAGTATCAGCTGCCTTCAGCTCCGCCTCTGAACCAACTTTCCGGCTTCGGAAATCTGCCGTATCAGGATGGAGAGCAGGTTATCACGCCCGGTCCACCGTCTAATCTCCCCAGTTACCAATACCCTATGTCGTTCCCCACTTCCGGCGTCGCAGTACCGCCTCAGCAGCCTTGGGTTCCTCAATCGTATTACAACATCCCTAACCTTCCCTACCCTTCAGAGACCTTTGTCCAGCAACAAAACACCATAGCCCCATCACAGCTCGGGCAAGACTCGATGCTGAAACCCTCGAAGAGCTTCTCGGACCTCATGGCGGAGGGTCGAAGATCATCGTCATCTACTGACTCGAACGAACCAGGACAGGACTGGATCGGCAATGCGCTGGAGAACTGGACATGGCCTATGCAACAAGCTCTGATATCCGATCCACGCCCGAAGCAAAGACGTGTGTCGAAACCTAGGATCAACGATCCCGGAACCTCCTTTCAAGTCCAGTCGCTACAGCCACCTGTTCCCAGGCCCCTACCCTTCGCCGCAGGCTACACCGATCTCGAAACTACTGTCAGGCAGTATGTCTTCTCGCCCAATCGTCTAGCTGAAGGAGAACGGAAGATGGTCGTCATGACCCCGAAGGTTGGACAAAAATCGTATGGGACCGAGAAGCGCTTCCTTTGTCCGCATCCGCAAGCCGCCCTTGTAGGTCAGGCTTGGTGGACGCGAAGCAAAGATCATTGCCCCATATCTCCGATCCATCCACCAAGAGTCAATATCAGTCTCATAGGGGAACAACCGGTCAAGGACGCGGGAGTCAGCTGGACGACAATCGCTGGACACAGTCTGGATGATAAAACACCTGTCACATTGGGCGACCGCCCATTCCTCGGCAATGTCGCCGGCAAGAACCTGTACATCTCGGATAACGATGCGAAGCGCCGCGATGTGAAGGCGCAAGTCGCGGTCAAGGTGCCATTCGACTATCATGCGGGGCCGAACGGCTGGGGACCGTCGAAAGGGTCCCTTTCTGATATCTCCAACGACAAAGTGCTCGGTACATTCGAGAGTAAAGAGATCAAGGTCATCTCGAAGCCTAGCAAGAAGAAGACGAACAGCAAATCCGGCGATCGTAAGTCTGCTCACTGGACAGGGCTGATCCCAGTCCTTATACCACATGGCTCAACTGTCGCTCTATTCAACCGCGTCAAATCACAGACCGCATCGACTCGCTATCTATCCGTGGTTCCCGATGCTACCAGGATACTCGGCTCCGACGGCAAACACGTGCTTGGAGCGGTTCCTCCGCTACCCTCTTCGACTGAAAACCTGTTTCGGGGTTTCATCGCACACGCCAGTGTCTGGGAATCGTTCATTATCTGGCTCGTCGACCTATCAAAACCTGTCGGTCCCGGTCTGAACCCGCCCCTGCACCCCGACTGGCCTCGCGCTCCGAGCAATGCCATTGCCCCGTCCCTTCTCGCACCTTCTATCCGCTACAATTCCACTGTCATCTTGCAGTCCGTACAAACCGGTCTCTGTTCGCCGATACTGGTTTTACGGCGAGTAGAGCAGGATGCCGAGGTAGTCGGCGGTGACGGTACCTCTTCAGAAATGTCCGCTGCTCATCCTGAAGGCGAACAACTCGGGGACCTAGTGTCACAATTGCAGAAGATCGCCTTCGAAGTATACTCCGACTCCATGGTCAGAAGTGCCGGTCTTTGGTTGGCATGCGACCAAGACGAGGTGGTCGAGAAGTCTGTGCACGCTGATCGCAAGTGGTCAGCAATAGCATCGTCACAAAGCCGGTCCCGACCGTCAAGTGTATCGTCAACTCCGAATCAGCGCTTCGGTGTACTACCGATGACGCCGCATACCGGTTCAGTCAACCTGCCATCGACTCCATCGAGTCCGAACAGCAACACCTCATCGCTTGACTACTTCGGATCACATAGTCGAAAAGCATCGTCCAGCTCATTGATGTCACCGATCAGTAGCGATGCGCCGCTCCCTTCGACCGATGGCGGACCGATCAGAAGGCAACGGACTGGGTCAGCCAGCCGGGGGCCCCTTGGCCGACCGGCACACAAAAAGCGCCAGTCAGCAGACTCCGCCACGTCGTCCTTTGAGCATCTGCAAAATGCGTATCCCTCAACTGGTGACGTCCCCAAGTTCTACTGGTCGCTCGATGTTGGCGATGTCTGCGTGTGGAGTATCGTCTCGACAGAGCAGACGACGTATACCTTTTACGTCCCTTCGCATGTCAAGGAGATCGATCAGCCTATAGCGCCTTTCCCGATGGCCAACCGCATTCTTCTGCCCAATGCGCCGATGGATATGGGACCGGCCAGTATGAAGATGCACTCGACCTTCACGTCGCGGAGTGATGCACCTTTGATCACTATGTGAGTGATGGCAAGAAGAGCTGTTCTGATCCTTAGCTACGGCAAACACTTCAACAAGAGACCTGATCATCATGCGGACTACCGTGTCTACTATGGGCATCAGCCAGCGAGCTATAACGAGGTACGATGGTGAGTCTGTGATGTTGATGGGAAGTCGTTGATGTTTCATAGTACCGAAGTAATGGCCTCGGCCGTTCCGGAACGACCTGTTCAGCAAAAGACTCCGATTTTCCTGGTTCGTGAAAATGGACAATGTATATTACCGACGAACCTTGTGTACCCATGAGAATAAAGATGACCCCGCATTGACCATGTCCCACCTGTGTTTATACGGATTAGATGCATAGATGGTTTCGACGTCGTATGAAAGAGCCTCGACGTGGGCAGTTCAAATCAGTGCGGCCAGGGTACCGGCGGTCTCCGCTTCCTCCGGAGTTCTGATTTGCCAAGCGTACGACCCGTCAGCTTGTTTCCATATTGCATCGAAACGATCTCTTCACTGTAAGCTCGCTTCAATCCGGAAAAGCACCAGTCATGAAGCTCCCTCCTCCTCCTCCAGTCGATGCGGTCAAGTAGGCTACTCCCGTTACCTCTCCACTCGAGCTAACCCGCTTCCACTTACTAGCTTCTGTAAATTCGTTACAGCCTCCCCAACACCCTTTCAAGCAGTCTCAAATCTGACCAGACTCCTCCTCTCCTCCTCTTTCACTCAAATCTCCGAACGTTCCTCAAACCTCTCCCTCCTCGAACCAGGTGGAAAATTCTTCTACACCCGAAACCAATCTTCCCTCGTCACATTCACACTCCCCTCCAACCCCTCTCCAGAAACATCCATCTCCTTCGTAGTTGGACATCTCGATTCACCATGCCTGAAGGTTCGACCCATGAGCAAGAAGGTGAAAGAGGGTTATATGCAGGTCGGAGTTGAGGTTTATGGAGGTGGGATCTGGCCAAGTTGGTTTGATAGGGATTTATCTCTAGCTGGGAGGGTTATCGTCTCTACCCCTGGACAGGAGAAGAAATTCACTTCGAGACTCGTCAAGATCGATCGACCGCTGCTTCGGATACCGACTCTAGCGATCCATCTGGACAGGACGATCAATGAAGCTTTCAAATTCAATAAAGAGACGGAATTCAAACCTATCCTCGGTTTGGTCTCGAATGCTCTCAACGATACTGGCGAGAAGGAGACCATACCTTTCTCCGGGACTGGTACGCCAAATGAGCAAGGTGGAGATGAGGAGATGGCGAAGAAGGATGACGTCGACGTCGCTGGGATGAAGGAGAGACATCATCCGATGATGTTGGCTGTGCTTGCGGATGAGTTGGGTTGTTCGGTCGGGGATATACAGGATTTCGAGCTGTGGGTGGTTCGCTTCGATGGTCCGACTGCTCTAGCTGTGAAGCTAGATGGAGTTGCGTGGGCTTGGAGCGCTGATGTAGGCATAGCTCTTTGTACGATACACAGCCTTCGTGTGTCGGTGGATTGTCAAACGAGTTTGTCTTCAGTCCGAGGATCGACAATCTCATGACCTGGTGAGCGACATCCCCGCGACTGTGCCAGTGGATTCGTCATCTGACGCGTGCTATTTCAGCTTCGCCTCGATTGAAGGACTGTGTGGTGCTATCCAGTCACAAGGTTCAGCCAATGCGTTGAGCAGCGATAACAATATCCGCTGTGTCATCTTGTTCGACAACGAGGAGGTCAGCTCTCCCTTGGGTTCACTCCCGCAAATCACCTTGCGAGGAGCGACCGGTTATCAAGCTGACTCTCGCGTCACAGGTCGGTAGCGTATCCCATCATGGTGCCGAATCCGACCTCCTCCCTTCTTTCGTCGAGCGAATCGTCGCACTCCCAGATTTTTCGCATGTCGGTTACCACCAGATGCTAGCCAACAGCTTCCTGATCTCAGCAGATATGGGTCACGCCGTGAGTCCGCATTAGACACCAGCCCGCAGTCCCCGCTGACCGAGTCAGATCAACCCAAATTACGCCGACAAATACGAAAGCAACCACGCGCCAAAGATCAATGGCGGTGTGGTGATCAAGACGAACGCGAATCAACGATACACGAGCACGGCGCAGACTACGTTCTTGTTGCGATGTATTGCCAAGAAGGCGGGTGTCCCTCTTCAAGACTTTGAGATCCGGAATGACTCGGTGCGTTGACTGCGATTCTCTCCCTCGTTGCCGTAGTTGACGAGTGATGGATGAGACTTGCGGCTCGACCGTCGGTCCTCACCTCTCGACACATGTTCGAACCGTCGATATCGGTCTAGCTCAACTCTCGATGCATTCGATCAGGGAGACTTGTGGGTCGGCGGATGTGAAAAGTTACATCAAACTGTTCCAGGCGTATTTCGAGGGGTTCTCGGAGATCGACAAGAACTTGCAAGTGGATTAGGAGCGAGAATGGGCAAAGGGCTTTGGGTAGGGGGCGGAAACCTCAGAAAGAATTGAGTATGCAAAATACCCAAGCTGATGCATGGATACATAACGCTCATGCCGCACCTGCCGCCTTCTTCTCCTTCTTCGCCTTCTTCTCCGCCTTCCGCCGTGCTCGCTCTTCTGCAGTCTCCACGCGTTCTTGCCCATCCTCCGTCGTAACCTTCTTCTTTTTCTACGACATATCAGCATATATGGTCTCCATTGGACGATGGTCATTCACCTTCTTCTCGCTATCCGCCTCTCCCTTCACCTCAACATCCGCAACCTCAGCCTTCCGTTTCCGTTTCTTCTCCTCTCCTCCAGGCGTATCAACCTCCATCGGCGTCGTAGTCACCGCACTCGCTGCTTCCCCCGCTTGAGCCCCCACAGCCGGCTGTGTAGGCAACAACCCCCCTCCTTCCCCATCCTCCGCATTATAATCCACATACCCCTTCTTCCACCCATCCGGAGTAACTCCATCAATACTCTTCCCATACTTATCCAACTCCCCCTTCTTGATCATCTTCTTCTTTTCCTGAGCTTTCGGTCCCAGACCCCATCTCCTTGGATACAGATCCCGATTCATGATACATCGCTTAACCTTCGCGACGACACCATGATCACACGAAGCGAGGTCGACTGTTGACATCATGGCTATCCCGATGGCGATTGCTTCGCCTTTTGTGGTCATGAGGACGACTTCTTCGTGGACTTCGATATCGGCTTCGTATCGAAGTAAACCGGGGATCATGAGTTTCGCTCCGTAGCAAACCGCGTTGACGGCGGAATCTTTCACGACGATCCGTTTAAAGTTGGTTAAAAGTGATTCGAGGGGTCGTATAGTCCGTCGAAGGTAAGATTCTACGCCCTCAGCGGAATTCGTACTATCCAGGGGTCGACTCACCATCCCGAGTATTATCGTAAAGCCATTGCGCATCGAGGACATCGTGCATGGTGACGATATCATCATTCTCACCCGTAATCCCACTCCTAACCCTCCTCAATTCCTGCATATGCGCTCCAACACCCAACAACAACCCAAGATGAACACACAACGTCCGGATATAAGTCCCCGCCTCACAACTGACCCAGAAAACCGCCAAATTCCTCGCGTTATCAAACTCGATCAACTTGCTCTCGTAGATCGTCCGAACTCTCAACTGTCTCTTCACAGCCGAGATCAGAGGTGGTCGTTGAAATAAAGCTCCAGTGAGAGTCTCGAGTGCTCGGGAGAGGGCTTTTTCGTCAGGGAGGGTATCGTGAAACCGAACGACGCAGATATATTCTTTCCCGGCTCCTTGTTGTGATTTGACGAGCCGTGTGGCACGGTCGATACAAACGATCAGGCATCCGGTGACTTTCGGGTCGAGTGTCCCGGAATGACCTGTTTTTTCGACTCGGAGGATACGTTTGAGCCAAGCGACGACTTCGTGGGATGATGGGTTCGAAGGTTTGTCGAGGTTGATCACCCCGGATCTGCGCGTGTGAGCGATACACCAACTTTAAGGAAGGTGAGATATACATACTTGATGTATGTCTGGAGATCCCGTTTGAGTGGGCTGACACCCTGTAGAGGTCATTAGTAGCGGAACATAGTCGGATAGGGACGTACCGTAGGGATAGGAGTGAAATGGGATGATCGGATGAGTAGCTTGTCGTAGTTCTTCAGCAGTAGAGGCCATTGCGATGTATCTGCGAGGGCCGTCAGCCGTCTCTCTCGAACGCTAGGTTCAGCGAGTGCTAGTCTGTAGCAATCCGCTTTGGACGGGTTCATAGCAGAGACGACCCACCAAGCTTGGGTGTGACCGCTTCGCTCTTGATAGCGTAATCTCCAGAGAGCTGGAGCTCCGACACATGATTGCCCGATAATCCCGCCGCGGTCGATGACGATGCTGTAGCCGGGTCCATTTTACGCAACATCCGCCTGGCTGTCGTCGTCGTCGAAAGATCCGCTGTAAACGGATAGAGAGGATTTTGAGGTGGAGGTGTCTGGCGAAGGTGGATATCGCCGAGTGTGGCATCAGTAGGGATTCATTCGTCTATGTCTCAAACAACTTCTAACAGCTCATAAACGCCTTCGGGCACGGACTTTCGTCCCCCTGCATGCACCAATGACGATATGGGAAAATCATCAAGAGCGAAGGAAAAAGGGCCTCGTACTTTCGTCATGCTTCGGCGTTCGCGCTCACCCTTCTTCTCGTTTCCTCGTGGGAACACCAGCTCGTACGGGACGATCACGAAGACGGTACATTCATGATGATCTACGTAATCACTCATAACGATCTCCATGTCACAAGTGCTTATTTACGGATCTCAAGAAGCTGCACTTACCGAGGACACTCCAAAGCCTGTCCGCGTTTGATTGATTGGGAAAGGATGGATCCGCACAAGCAAGCACGAGGACCGATGCAGTGCAGAGCCTTTCTAACCGGGCCCTCGTGTTTCCCTCAACTCTTTCTCGATACTTCTCCGAACAAGACAAGTTTTACCCCTATCGACCGAATACATCAAGATGTGGCCTTTCAAGTCCAAACCCAGTAAGCTCTGTCCATCTCCTACAGATCCGCTTATCCGCTTACCACTCACGTCACAGGTACTTCCATCACTACTGATACAAACCTCGACAAGCCCGCCACCGGATCCTTCGTTAAACCGCTCCGTCTCCGAGGAGGCTGCTTGTAACGCTTCTTTTACTCCGTACACGGTTCTTGAAGCTGATCAATATCGGTCTAGTAACGATCCGAGCTTCCCGCGCACTTCTCGCAAGCGCTACGGTGCGAGAAATATCGGCTTTCTCGGAGGAATCTCGGGAGCTCATGGTGGAGCTGGACATGCGGGGGTTCGACACCATCATCATGGAGGTGGGCATCATCACGGAGCAGGTGGACATCATCATGGGGGAGGAGGTGGGATAACAGGCGGATGCGGAGGTGGAGGTGGTGGTGGTGGTGGTGATGGTGGGTCTTGAGGTAGTCCTTAATACTGCCTTGCGATTCTCCGAGATGTTCAGGGATATGGAGAGTCGGCGACAAGTCGATTTGGAACCTCCAAAATGAAAACAAACAGGAAAACGGAATGTGGCCAAGTGAGGTGGGTCTCACCATTGAAACTCCAAATCGTACCTCGATGCGTTTTCCCGTTCCGCAGTTCCCATCACCACCGATTCCAAAAGCAATAGCGACAATTCCTCAACCAGATCACACTTATGCCCCTCCGTTTCCATGGCGAATGCTAGGGAAAAACCGGTTTCGATGATGACATCATCATCATCGTGGGGGTTCAAACGTGATTTGCACTTGTCTTGAAAAGATCTCCTCAACTCACCCTCATCACGAATTGTGAGATGACGCCGACCAGAGTTGCTTCCAAGATGGGTGAGCTACTATCCGTGAGATCATAGAACCGAGGCTGATACGTCATTCGCTATCAGGAGGATGTACCAGCGTATACCTCCCGTTCTCGTACCAGTATCCAGGCTGACCTCTCTCTCATAGCGGTCGCTCCGCAATCCCTTACCTTATAGCTCCTGACCTCTTCCATCAGCTCACAACCTATCGACAAGAATATTCCTTCCCAAGCTACCGGACCAGCCGATGACCGCAAAGCGAGAGCAAACCGAAACAACGCAGTTGCACTCCAACAACGACAGCTCTTTATGCACCAACAGCTGCAACAGCTGACGGATGCAGCAAAAAATCACACAGCAGAACACGATGCAGGCGCAGATGTCGATGCCGTCGGCTGGCGGGGGAGGCGGATTCTGAGTTCAGGGCGTTCAGGTTGAAGTCGTGACTTGTCCGGTGACGGGGACGACATGCTAATGTAGGCGGTGTCTGACCCCTCACGATACTGACGTGGTCCTCGAATATGCTCTTCTCCATAAGAATCTTACAAGTCCGGTTGGGGATTTGACTGTAACCTTACGTTTGGAAGCGTTCGAAACTTGGCAGGGATTGTTGAACGTTTGGATGCCCGAGCTGGTGGATGGGAGAGAAAGAGAAAGAGGATTGGTGTCGGTGATGTAATAGGCCTACCCTCATCTGGTAAGGTAGGTCTTGACTATACGGCTAAGGTTCGCTGAGCAATTCTAGACTCGAAGCTTGTACACAAGGCTCCATCTTCATCAATCGGACCTCAATTGGACCTCAAACGGACCTCGTGAAGTCGTTTCGCCAGGCTGCTCGATTCGGTAATGGAGAAGCCGATGAATCGAGGGAGCGAACGTGCTTTGTACAGCATTGTGGTCCCGCCTGGTCGACGTTTCTACCCGATACCCGTGTGAAGTATATTTCTTCTCGGATGATCCACCCCTCAAGTGTGATTTGCGCTTCCATCACTTCACCATCAAACCTTCGACAAAACTTTGATTGCTCCCGGTTGACTCTCGTTATCATTCACCAACAAAGTTGGGTACGTGATCCATGTACGATAATCGCCTTCAGGAGTGAATACTACTTCTTAGGGAACACGACGGGTTCGAGAATGCGGTGCTCTCTCTGTAGTTGCGTTTTATGTTTACCTTTGCTTTCGGAGACGACACTGATCTGATGCTCCTAGGCGTAAGTCAAGACTTTCCCCTCGCGTTCGATCCCTCATCTCCCAAAACTCGATTCGATCGATCCTCTCCCTCCTGTCAAGCCGAAGGCTCCATCTAGCGAGAAGGCTGCTACCCAAACGACCGGCGCGAAGCCGGATACGAAAGTGAAAGAGGTCAAGGCGAAACATATACCTACTCCGAAGCCGAGAAGGGTCTCTCGTGTCAAACTGCGGGGTCGCTTCGACCGATACAAAGTAACCCGATCTTTCTCCTTGATGGGTCGGCTGGAATGGCGGGATGTGCAGGTAATCCTGGCATGTCGGTCAACTGCGGTGGAGGTGGCAGTGGGAGTACCTGCAGCGGTGTAGGTGCGAGCAATTGGGGAAGAGGTGGTGGAGGATGTGGTGGGGGAGACTGATAGGGAGAAGAAGGACCCGTTTAGGGGAAAGCACAGTCCGAACAACGGCGAGTCATCATATTGACTCCTGTGAAGTATTTCGCTCCAAAACCGCGAGAATGAGTCAGGTGCATTGCGGGACGCATCATCGCCTGAAATAAGGAGCGTCACTCATCCTGTCGTGCAGCAAGACCTGATCTCACCTCACTGTACGCTAGCCTTCGCCTTTTTGCATTCCCGGTGAAAAGCAGAAGGGAAGGTCCAGGGATAAAACAAAGCAAGCGGATCGTCCCATGAGTCGTGTCGGTCAGTCATGGTCATCTGTCTTTCCTCTCGGGGTGCGAAATGGATACCGTCTTCAATATGATTACGCGTCAAGACATCTAAAAGAGCGAGTATTCTTTTGAGTAGTTCTTGAAAGAACACGTGATAACGTTAGCTGGAGTCTTTGCCCCGGAGACATTCAGGCACCCGAGACAGGAAACAATAAGCGCAGGACCTTCGTCAGCTCCCGTCATCCTCTCGCTGATCCCATCCTTTTCTTTACCTCAGCTTGTCAGGAGTATTTTCGTCTTGCCAACACAAAGACAGTCAGTCCAACGTGAAACTATGTCGATTGTTGCTCATGTTTTACCCAGAAACACCCAACATGAGCGATTCAAGTCGGGACGAAGTGCTCTGTGATGAGTTAGGTTATCAGCATCCGGTCATCTCTCAGCCTATCGGGCGTGCTCCTATGGGTGAGTGCATCACCACCTTTAGGGGCCACATCGTCACCTCATCGATTCAGTCACTGTGATGATTGCTTCATCTGGCATTCGCTGACCCGCCCTCAGCTTCCGCGCAACCGGTTACCGCCGATGTAGACGATGATAACGCCTCGGCTACCTTCTCCATCCGCTCACTCCGCTCTTTCCTCCCGGTACTCAGGCTACGAGGTGGTTGCGGCGTAGACTCCCGCTTGAACGTGAGTCACAACCATCCAATGTTCAACCCCGCTCATCGGCTAATCCCACCAATGCTGCAGTGCTGGTAAGTCTTCGAACCTTCGCTCGTTCAGCGAAAGATTGACTCGATATCTCCTTTAGCGAAGATCCCATCTCGAAGGATACGAAACAAGGAGGAGCCGTACGTCCCTTCTTACCAGTTAAACATATCACTGAAACCTGTGTGACGGTCAGCCCCTCCACCGCCCACCTTCCTGGCATCAATCCCACGCTCGTAACGGAACAGGGATGGATCAACCCACCCGTACACAGAGTCGAGTGTCGAACGAGCTCACCCGGGCGAGCACCAACCGGAGTGTAAAGCTGGGGATCGCTAGTGCTATGCCGGATATGCCGGGTGCGAACTCGGGAACGAAGGGGATGAGTCCTGCTGGAGTTGGGGGGATAGCCATGGGCGCTCCGAGGGCGAATGGGTCGCCGAATTGAACGATCAGGACGAGGCAATTTCGGATTGACCATGGATATGGAGATATCGACGGTTTAACGAGAACAACGGAACTTGGGAGATCGTTGGTGAAGGTGCACGGATATAGGAATTCGAGCTTTCGAAGGATGAAACTTATTCTGTGTAGCTATTTGGGATTTGACTTGTACGCTTTCTCTGCGTGTCTGTGAATGATACTATGCAGCGGAATCTCCCTTCCAGCCAATTCAACTGTTCCATTGTACTGTTTCTGCTGGCCCAACGGAACCTCGCTTACAATGTCTCCCGCTTCTCCCTCTCATATTTCTCCTCCTTTTCATCCTCATCATCTGGGGTATGCCACTTCATAGCCCTCCCGACAGCCTTTTTCCAACCATCAATCATCTTTATCCGTGTCTTCTCGTGTAGATCAGGCTTGAAGACGTGTACGTCGGCGGTGTTGACTTCTGACAAGGTTGAGGGGTCATTGATATCCCATCCGAAGAGTTTGAGCGCATGGCCTGCCAGGAGCGCTGAACCTAGGGCTGTGGACTCGCGCATGGACGAGCGGGTGATCTTCAGTCCTCCAATCTACGAAGGATCTGTCAGCGGTAAGAAAGCTGGAGACCACTCACGTTCGCTTGGATCTGCATCGCAAGGTCCGAGTTTGTCATTCCGCCTAGAAGGTATCAGCGTCAGGAATCCTAGAAGGGTGGTGTATCACACCGTCGACGGTAAGCGATTCCACCTTCTCTCCGCTTTGTTCCTCAATCGCATCTAAGACCGCACGGGTGTGGTACGACGCAGCTTCGAGTGTGGCGCGAGCAATGTGTGCAGGGGTAGAGAAAGCGGTGAGACCTGGTTCCATATGGCTCAGTATTGAGAAGTACTGCACGAAGGAAAGCTCACCAATGATCGTGCCAGACTGGCGGAAGAAAAAGACATTAGTTTGACGCGATGGTAAGCCAATGTGCTTACAGCTTCTCCATCCCAATATCTGTGTCCCATCCCACGCCTTTAGCAGGTCTTTCCGAATGGGAGACATGATGAGTACTCACGGAGCGAGCAAACCACTGAAAGCTGTTACAAAGTATACACCACCTGTATCCTGCACAGACCCCGCGAGTTTGTCGATGTCAGATGACTTTTCGATCACCTTCATACCGTCCCGCAGCCTAGATTTCATATAGCATAAGATCAGTAATTGAACACTGGAAAGAGCCGCGCGGGCAGGTGCTCACCACTTTATGGCAGATCCCGCGACCCCGATAGATCCCTCGAGCGCATAGACAGGCCTAGCGTGAGGTCCCAGTTGATACGCCACACCCGACGTCAATCCATGCTTGCTCCTGACGATCTCCTCTCCCGTATTATACAGCACAAACGCTCCGGTCCCATAGGTATTCTTCGCCTCCCCTTTCTTCAAGCATTTGTTACCTATTAACGCTGCTTGTTGATCACCTGCTATTCCAGCAATCGGTACCCCGGTCAAAGGCGTCTCGATGGATCCGGAAATCTTGCCGTACACCTCTGATGATGAGACGATCTTCGGGAGTATGGATGGTTTGAGACCGAAGAATCGGAGGAGGGGTGGGTGCCATCGAAGGGTTTTCAAGGACATGAGGAGGGTTCGTGAGGCGTTTGTGACGTCGGTTATATGTAGACCGCCGTCGACACCGCCCGTCAGTCGCTACATATCGTCACTAAGGTGTCATGGAGAATATAGAAGGGGACAAACGTATATGAGCCAAGAATCGACGGTACCGAACATGAGGTCGTCTGTTTCGTGCGCTTCTCGGACTTTCTGCTCGTGGTCCAGCATCCAGCGTAACTTGACCGCGGAGTACTGGTTGAAAAGGGGAAGTCCTGCACTTAGAGCAGGGTAAGCGACTTATCAGACAACTGCTACGTTCCTTGTACGGCGAATCCATAAGGGAGGAACAGCCACTCACAGGTCCATCAGCCCATCTCTGCCTTTACGCCTCCTCTTAGTACCTCCCTCCTTGCCCCTCCCAGCCAAACCCAACCCCTCCATAACCTTCCCGACAGCTCCCATCACCCCGCTCGAATCACTCACGACCTCACCAGTCTCTGCAGAAGCCGCCTCAGCTTTACCCGTTCCCATGCTCTCCACCTCTTTCGACTCCTCATCCTCCTCGTCACTCTCGATACCTTCTTCTTCGAGCTTCTTCTCGAAATGCCTGACAACAGCGCTCGTCCGCATATCCGCCCAAACGATAGCGTTACATAACGGTTTCCCAGTCGAGCGTGACCAAGCGACCGTCGTTTCCCTCTGATTCGTGATACCTGGTTCCGACTCAGCTAACGGTAGGCTGGAGTGAGGTAATCGACCAACCTATCCCTTTAACACTCTCCTTTGACCAACCCTTCTTCTCAAGCTCCTCGACAGCTTTGAAGATACATTCCCTCATGCTCGAGACGAGTTCTTCTGGGTCATGTTCGTGATGCCCTGCGTCTGGCATGATCTGATTGAACTCGGTTTGATACTCGGTGATGATTTTTGCACATTTGTCAAAGATGAGGAAGCGGGCCGACCTGGTGATCCAATGGATCAGCTCCCGGAGTCTCTGACGTCCCTCAATCCACTGCGGGTGTTTCGCTTATGGAGACTAGGCCCATCCTACCACCCAAAGGAGGTCGCTCACGTCGTGCCGCAATCCAGACTACCGATGAATTCGCCCTGCTTCAGCTCTCTTTTCGTCGTCCCAGATCCATCTGAACTGCTCATGACTCGTCTTTGGGCGAAGGAGTAGCCGAACACCTGGTGATGTCTTCCTAGATTTCGATGAAGAGGTGCTGTGGCCAGCGAAGGGGTACAGAGCAGGGATATCGGTCTTCCGGCAAGGGAAGCTCTACGGTAGGGTCGGGGTGTGTGTATTCGTTGAAGTGCAGAACCGTAGGAAACTGGCGGAGGAGATTGAAACCACGACCTTGAAGCTCGACGTATTGATAGGATGGTTGCAGGATGCCTTGAAAGGCAGCTCGGCAGGTAAATATTGGCCATAACGTTGTATGGATCACCACTTGGACGTCCATCCGGCCCGGTTCCCGGTAAACTAGAATAGGGTAAGTTCACTTCATCCACGTGATTTTAACGTGTCGTGTTCCTGGAAATCTTGCTTGTCGCGACTTTTCATCGCCTCCTCAGCGCGTCTCATAAAGGTGCGGTGGGCAGAATGGCTCGGCCAAAGTACTCTCCCACCGGTGGTATCTCACCGAAGAGTTCTCCGAATGGCTTCTTTCGATCCTATCAACCCAACTCAGTACTCCATCAACATGTGAACGGTCATCCCCTCTCTTCTGGACCTGGTTTGCCGAGACCTATCAGGAGACCGAGGAAGATCCTCTACCTGATCGTGGTTCTCTTCCTACTTTATTGGTTCGGAGTCCGACATGGTCTGGGGATTGAGCGGATACCACTTCCACCACTCGGGTTCGCTGTCTCTGGTGGACGGAGAGGTCGACGATCATCCCTCTTTTTCGGTGAGCTTGGAATGGCCACAGTAGCTCCAGCACCCGGGCTGAGAACCTGGCATCCCATCTACGAATTGATGGAACGCGCCGAAACACGATGGACTACTCTCTACTTGCTTCTCAATCTTCCACCCTCCCCACCGCCGTCGCAGAGTACAAGAAACGTTACGGTCTCCCACCACCAGCCGGTTTCGAAGAATGGTTCGATTTCTGCCGGACACATGGGATCCGCATAGTGGACAACTACGACCAATTCATGAAGGATCTCCTACCTCACCATGCCCTCGCTCCGGAAATCTTCATCGCTCGAAGTACCGCTCTGGAAGGAGGAGGATTCACATACACACTCGATATCAATCGGGATAAAGTGGAAATTACCGGGGAGAGGGCGACCAATGCTCGGCCGAAACACCTTAGAGGGTTGATTGATGGGTTCAAGCATGCTCTGCCGGAGGGGTTCAAGTTGAAGATCACGGGGAGCGATCATGATACGGGGAGTACGGTTTTGGGCAGGGATCAGAGGGAGAGGGCGATGGAGTTGTTCCATGCGGGAGGGCGTGAGTGCGGCGAGAGGGTTGAGGACGCTGGCTGATGACGAGGTGTGCAGATTTTACCGAGGCAGAGCTGAAGCAGCTGGAAGATCCTAAACGGACACCTGCTTTTGGTTGGTTCGTGAGTGATGCTTACCTGGAAGCATGGCCATTCCTGATGTCTAGTAGAAAGCATGTCCGCTCGACTCGCCGGCTAATATTCGGCCATGGTCTGAGAACGCTACGAACGATATCATGCGTGAGTTGGACATGGTTGTCGAAAAATCTAACGCTCGTACAGCCAAATCCTTCATCCACGACCACTTACCCACCATGGACTTCTGCGACTACCCCGAGCTGAAACGATTACACGGCGCGATGCAGTACGACGGTCCTTTTTCTCGATTGATTGTGTGCTCATCCTCTCAGCCTCGACTATGACCATCGATCCGAGTCCAAGTTGAAACCCGTTCTCGTCCTGTCCAAATTCCCAGGCGACTCATCCTTCCAAACCTGTCCCATGGAGGGTTACCAAAATGTCACATCCGAGACCTTCCCCGACCTAGGATACTGGGAAGAGAAGACCGATCACCGACTCTTCTGGAGAGGATCGACAACGGGTGGGTATAATGAGCAGAGGGATTGGAAGGATAGTCATCGATTACGATTGCATCTTATGGTGAATGGACCGAAGGGAGGGGATACTTGGTGGGATAAGCAGTCGAGGGAGGTTATGGTTCCTGATGGGAGTCGGGGGTTTGAGGTGGTTAGGAGGTGGGAGAGGGTGTTGTCGAGGGCTTATGCGGATGTCAAGCTGTCGGGTCAGCCTGTCCAAGTAGGAGACGTCACAATCCTTCGGAAATCGTTAGCTAAGATTTCGCTACAGTGTAACAAACCGCAATTATGTAAAGAAGTCGCGGATACGATCGAGTTTGGCGATAAGATCTGGCCTGACCAAGCGGTGCTGTTCAAGTATGCTCTCGACGTCGATGGCAATGGCTGGTCATCGCGGTTCCATCGATTATTGAGCCATGGTAGTCCCGTCATCAAATTCACAATGTTTCCGGAATGGCATATGGTATGTTGACATCCGTGCTCAAGGGTGGCAGATACTGATACTGATACTGGCGTGGATAGGAATGGCTCAGTATGTTTACGGAGAAAGGTTATGGAAAGCGGAATTGCTGATGAATGACTCAGCACCTTGGTACCATTACATACCTCTCAAACCCGATTTCTCTGATCTATACGACATCATGGCATTTTTCGTTGGACCGGTAGATGAGGAAGGTAATGTAGATGAGAGCAAGGGACACGACGTGAGTGATCTTCGTAACATGCAGCTTCGTTCTCCGAGTGGCTGGCATAACGAAAAGCTGTATAGCTTGATGAATGAGATTGCTGCTAATGTCACCCGCAGGAACTCGCTCGGAAGATTGGTGAAGCCGGACAGCACTTCGCGATGGAACATTGGTCATGGCGAGACATGCAGGCATATGTAAGTCCGAGCCGACAATCGCATTGAGTGTATCAGATTGATGTCGTATTAGACATTCCGGTTGCTCCTGGAGTTGCGGCGATTACATTCGCTGGACAGAGACGCGATGAGCTATAAGGAGCCGGCCCCGGCGACGTAGCTCTTAGTCTCCATTTCTGGACAGGATGAATCGATTGCATATTCATCACTCCTGGCATCTGTCAGGTACTGTGGTGCTGACCGCGTCTTGAAGGCTCTCCGTAGTGCTGACGGAAATATGAGAGACAGCATGCTGTCTACTTTGACACAACGTCGGGTCGATCTGTATGACCAGCATTGCTATCTACGGCAAGACATCCGTCGCCCTTGGCACATTTTGGTCGTCACCTGGCTCAGATGGGATCTGACTGTTCTCTCGTTTGAGTCGTATCGTTTCGTCTTCGTCATTTCGCGTCGTGACGATCTCAAAGGTCGAGACCAATGCAGCCGCGGGGAACGCTAGTTTTTTCGTCTTTCGCGTTGCGTCATCCAGTGGCAAGGGTCCTCGCTTGTGTGTCCTAGAAGATTGTCGTGTGGGTCGGCCTCCATTGACGCTGTCCTCTTCTTTGACGGTAAGTTGAGCGGGAGCACTGTACTTGTTGTCCTTCGCGACCCTACCGATCGTCGTCCAGACCCTTTCCTCCCATTCTAGCCAGTCCTCGAGCGCCTCAGCCGCACCTTTCTTCAGTCCCGATGGTCTCTCCCATTTGTCGTCTTCGGGTGGATATCCCTTCCATCTGACTCGAAGCCAACCATCCTTCCTTGACTGATTTGTCAACCAACCTTCCGACAATCTTTTCAACCTCGTATACCTCTTCGCCTAGACTCGCCACTTCTCCTTCTCCTCGTCGTAATCACCCTTCCATGTGACTCTACTCCGGCTCGTGAAGTGGGCCTCTTCCTCGCACCACGCAGGTGCTGTCGCGCAGTCGGTCTTCTCGTTGTCGTGTACGGGATGTGGTTGATTTGCAAGACTACCATATCCCTTCTGTTGATAATCGTTGATGCTTCGATGACACCTATTGATGACACCAGCACAGCGCGTTCTTGATGTCCAATACCCGCATGCCCGCGTCGTAACCCGATCTTCCAAGCGTGTGGAGGATCTACTCCCAGTCTCGCCCAGTATCTCCATTGGTTCTCGTACAGCCAACTTAGTCCAGCTTCCTCCATAGGGGTTGAATTGATGACTGACTTCCCGAAGATTCGTTGGAGGTAGCTCCGTGAGCGAGGACCGCAGGATGCGAAGTTCCGGTAAAAGAAACGGAGTTGTGGCGAGTCGTTCAGGTAGCAGATCATATTGAGGGATAAGAAAGCGCCATTGGAAGGAGCAGTTCGAAGGATGTAACTCGCGTCGACCGCGTATCGGCATTCGAGGACTTTCGCGGGCATACCAGACTTCATGAGGGACATGACGAAGCGGAGTGTCGCGGCGTAGTGAGGAAGAGTACCGCCTGATCGAAAGTACACGGTAGGCGGGACCAGTTGAAACCCGCCATAGTAGATCTTCTCCCTTCGGATGATCGATTTCTGATGTAGTATACTCTCGTATCTCTTCAAGTCGAAACCCTTCCATGTCGGTGTCTTCCCAAGTCCAGCGACGATTTCGTCCCAAGTGGAATCCTCATAAAACCCGCAAAAGAGGAAGATCCGAAAACAAATCTCTTCATGTGATTGATCACCTCGATCGATAATTTTCTCCTTGAAACGCTTACTCCCTCCATCGAGCTGGCTAAAAATGTTCCCGACGAATGTCTTGCTCATCGTCTCGTCGTTGGCCGATTGATCTCGCGGCATGCCTGATTCTCGCTTGTCGTACATCCTGTGTCGTTCGGAGCAGAACCGGAAGAAGAGGTATACCCAATGATTCGCGACGTTCGTTTCGACGGGAGGGTATTTTTCGGGGTGTAGGGTAGCTGGCTCATCCTTGGTATGGAGTTATGAGTCACAACGTCGTCATCGGGCTCGCTCTTCATGGTGCAGCCGAAACACTCTCATACTGACAGTAGTTACGAGTAGCCCGGAGAATTGTGATCCATACTTCGCTTTTCCCTGAGGGATAACGAGAATCTCGCGACGCTCTGATATCGATCGCCCTGCGATTTTTAGCTGATCTGATAATCTCCGCCGCTCCGTCGCGTCATCAAAAGGGTTCAGGGCAATCGATTTTCCCGGACCTTTCCGAAAGATCCCCAAATTCCTTTTCACACTGTCCTTTCACTCTCAGAACTAGGCAAACCCCTCTCTTCTGCTCCACTTACCTTCCAGGATCGGGTTCACCCATCATCTTGAATACCTGGCTTGAACAATCTCGAGAAATCTCACATACCGCCTCAAGACGGTCATAGCCGTTCCATAGAACGTGAGCACCTCCTTTCTCCGACCTATTTCTCCTTTCCTAACGCATTATCGTCGATCCGTTTTCCCAAAGCGATCCAATCCTGCTTCATCAGTCTCTCACTGACAGGTCCTATCTACCTTAGCCAGAACCTGGACCGGCTAAAACAGTCACTAAGACTGACACACCTGCATACCAGCAGATCAACCGTCACAATGTCCACCATCCGCCAACGTGCACCGTCTCCGTCTGCGGGGCAGATGGAGAAGGCTCAACTCATCCACGAAGCCGAGGAGAAGGAGCTCGCCGAGGGGCAGAAGTGGGTTCATCACAAACCTGGTTCTAGCTATGGCTGATGAGTGACAGGTTCATCCTTCCCAATTTCACCGTCAAACAGCTCCTTGATGCGATCCCGTATGTCAACCTGCCGTATATCTTTGATACTGCTGATTGGCATCAGGGCTCACTGTTTCCACCGCTCGGCTATCCGCTCGTCTCTCTATATCGCCCAGGATGTTGTTGTTATCGCTCCCCTCGTTTACGGGGCGCTACACATCGACTCCTTCCTCTCCAGGTTGTGAGTTTCTGCAATGAGTAGACGGTCGTTTCCAGCTGACAGAATTCAGCAACCTCTCCAGTGTTGCCTACCATGTGGCGAGTATTGGCTTGTACGCGCTGTACACTTTCATGACTGGCCTCTTTGCCACTGGTCTTTGGGTCATTGCGTATGTACCTCTCGTTTGCCAGCCATTGGCAGACACTTATCGACCCCTCAGCCATGAGTGTGGACACCAGGCCTTCTCGTCTTCCAAGCGAATCAATAACGTCATCGGCTGGGTACTTCACTCGGCTCTTCTCGTCCCTTACCACAGCTGGAGGATCTCGGTAGGTCTATCATTCGGTGCCGTACTTCAGTTCCTCATACTGTAATGCAGCACGCCCAGCACCATGCTGCAACAGGTCATTTGACTCGTGATCAAGTCTTCGTTCCCAGGACGAGAAAGGAGAGGGGTATGGCCGATCCGAGGGATGAGTCGGAAGCTATCGGCATCAAGTAGGTCCTAAGTCTCTGATTGCCCGTCATCGAGCTGACATTTATAGCGTCACCGCCTCGCGTCAAGCTGAGCTTCGCGAGGCGATTGACGACTCCCCCATCGCGATCTTCTGGGGACTATTCCTCCAACAGATCTTTGGCTGGCCAATGTACCTGATGAGGAACGCTACTGGACAGCGACACTACCCCAAGGGCACTAACCGTGGGTTCCTAATCCGATCTCGTCGCCTGCTGAATGCGCCTCTTTTTAGATTTCCAGCCAGAGTCGGTCATCTTCAAATCGAACCACAGGTGGCAGATCATCATGTCCGACGTCGGTGTCATCATTACCTTGGCTGCGCTTGGCTTCTGGGCATACCAAAGGAGCATTGCGGAGGTTGCGGTAATTTATGGTATCCCATACCTTTGGGTCAACCAGTGAGCAGTGGTGCCTTGACGTTTTAAGGGGTGCTGACGCATCTCAGCTGGCTGGTCATGATCACGTACCTTCAACACACCGATCCCGTCCTTCGTAAGTTCAGCCGATGAACCCGTTTGGCAACTCTGACTTCTCTCAGCTCATTACTCCGCCAACAAGTGGACCTTCGCTCGAGGCGCTCTTGCTACTATCGACCGCACCCTCCTCGGTCCCATCGGTGGTTACGCCCTTCACGGTATCAGTGAGACCCACGTCGCGCATCACATTTCCTCGAAGATGCCTCACTGTACGTCGATCTTATTCAGTTGTGTCTTCGCTGATCTTACGCCCTTTGTACAGACAACGCATGGGAAGCAACAACCGCTCTCAAGGAGTTCCTCGGCCCTCACTACTATCGAAGCGATGAGAATATGCTGGTTGCGTTTTACAAGAATTTCCGCGACTGCGTCGTGAGTAAACTCACTGACTGCTTGTTTGATCTAACATAGAATCCAGTTCGTCGAGGACAGCGGGGACGTGGTGTTCTTCAAGAACGCGGCTGGTGTTGCTCAGCGTGTACCGGTCGAGCAGGACGGTCACTTCTCTGACTCTGGGATTGACATGTCCGAGTCGAAATAGAGCTCTCAACTCCCTTCCGCATAGATGTGGGGCATCTACTACACCTCGCTAGAGACATTGACTCCGTCGTTCCGCCATGACAGACACATATTACGTTCCTTCAATTCACATGCTTAACCTACGATAGACTGTCTTTTGCATGCAGTCTTGTGCTGCCGATTCTTGCCTTGGAGTGCTACCTGAAAAGCCATCCAATTCGAAAGCCCGTTTGGATGCCTTGGCGGCATGAGTCAGTCAGGTACTGACACGTGACCATGTGGCGGAGGGTCTCATTGCCGCAACCCGCCGTCTACTGTAGTTCATCCAACTTACACCTCCTTCCACATTGAACACTCAGCATGTCGCAAGCTGAGATGTCAACCACTCCGCTAGATGGTGACTATACCGTCACCATCCATATCGTCTACCCTTGGAAGCAGACTATGACCTTCCCTTGTTTCCCAACCGGCGAACAGTTCTACGAAGCCCTGGGCGAATCATCAAAGGAGTGGTGTCTACACCGGGTCAAGACAGGGCATCTCAGCTTCAGCGTCGCCGAGGGAGTACTCGCTGGGCATTATGATAGTCCTGAAGCGCTTCGTGTGAGTCCGCCGACGTTCGCTACCATCTTCGAACCACTAGCAACGGTGGTCACCAATCAGGTATATCAGCTGATGTGTTGATCCAGATCCGAGCTCTCTTCGCCTACGACCTTCCTAGTTCGAGGCCGAAGGACGTGACCATGCGCCTCGTCTCGAAGCTTGGCCCTTCGACCACTGACCTCGAGAAATCCATACTCGCCCTCCGGACCGCCGCGAAAGAACTAAACGACCAAGTCGTAGCCAACGATAAATTCCTCCATGAGCTCGTGACATGGGACGAGAATGAGCCGATCATCCATGCGATACTGAACACGGGACCTGCGAACCCGGCAGAGATCGATTGGGAAGACCTTGAGCGGGCTGAGGGTATGCCTCTTCCTGATGAGGAGGATGCGGTAACTAAGGAGGATGAGAAGGATGGAGGTGTTGAGAAGGAGTGTGAGGAAGGTGGGTCTGAGGAGTGGGAGGGGCCGATGCAAGCTATTTGCTGTACGGGTCCAGATGTGAAAGACCGGGTTGAGATTGATCCAGAGGAGCTGGAGAGGGCTATGAAGGCACCGCTTCCGACTGATGAGGACGATTTCACTGAGGAGAATTTGGCGATTAAGAATAATCCGGCGATGGGAAAGGGAAAGGAGAAAAAGGGAGATGAAGCAGTCCACGATAAGGACGACGAGGTGAAGTGTGGAAGCGATCTTGTCGTCTGTAGGTGCGGCACACGTCGAGTTGTTTACGAATCCGAAGATTCCGATTCCGATGTCTACAACGATGTCCTGCGAATCGAACCCGCTTGGATCGGGTGGGAACGCGATTGGGCGGAGAGATGTAAACCTCAGGATGAGGATGAGCTGAACGATGCCGACAAACACAAAGCCCGAGATGGGGCCAATGCGATGAATGCTCAAGACATCCTGGTCATCGAACGCACCGGACCGTCCACCTCGGCCGTCAAGCAGTACGATTGCGAGAAAGGGCACCGGCAAGTGCAGGAGTATAATCGTCGAACTGTAGAAGATTCCATCTCCGACGACGGCTTCGACGAAACGATGCGGTGTAACCACCGCCGTTGCGTTCCGAGATGGATCGAAGAGAAGCCGAAGGACTGGGAGATCACTATTCATGTGGACGGTGTTCCCCCACCGCCCGTCACACTTCGCTTTGTCCGCTTCCCCGCTTCGGGCATATTATTCGGCGCTCTTCAGAGAACCTCACTCAAAGGGGGATCGATCGCGAAGGCTTTTTGGGGCAAGCGATCCGTCTTCTTTGTGGCCGATGGACCATTCAAGGGAACATACAGTTCGTTCGATGGTATCCGCGTGAGTCTTGAGGTAATCGACGTACGTAAAGCTTATGATCAACGTCTGCTTTCAGAAGAGAGTCCTGTTCCCCGATGATAACTCGGTTAAACCATCCAAGACCCTCTCGATCGTCCTGACGCTGCGAAGCTCTAGTAACAAGTCCGCGAATATGCTAGCCGAGGATAGTGTGACACCCGCGATCCCGCAAAGGGAGCCTATCATTGGGTCTCCACGGAAATCTCCTGTCTCCGATAATGCCCTTGCGTCGACTTGTAAGCGCTCTAACAGAGCCGCTCTGCTATCCGCCTTCGCTCCTGTTCTCCCACATACGAGATCTCGCGAAGACATGCTCAATTTCGTTCGGGAGCGCCGGGTATGCGAAGGCTATCGGACAGGTCCGGGAACTAACCCGAATGAGCCAGCTGCAGCCGGTAGAACCGATTTAGGTGGTGAGGCGGTGGAATCCGCCGTGCCGCCGTCGCAGTCATTCTCAGACGTATCCACTGCCGACACATGGTCGTCTGGCACCTCGGATGACGAAATCAGCTCGTCTCCGGACACGAAAGCCGGGACTGCGACATCATCTCGAGTCATTTCGCAAGTGAGAGCCAGGCGAGAGATAGCAGGGGCCGATCACGCGCACCATGGAGGCGGACCGGCATGCGATGGACATACGATGCCGTCTGGACTTTCAGTAAACGATCCTGAGCAAGCCTGCGTTCCAAAGCCGACGGATCCCAAGATCTCTGCTTCACGCAGGCCGCCCCCGCCGCCGCCGTCTCGCAAGCACAAGGACATCAGTGTATCGAAATCATACTCCCAACCAACAGACAAGCTGCTTTCGCCGACAGCCTGCACCATAGCCCCTGTGTGTCTGCCTGTACCGAACCTTGAGCAAAGACGTAAGGACTTCGGTGCTGGTGGGTGGGACCAGGCGCCGAAGGTTGCTGAGTCCCGAAGGGATCGTTGCCGTGATCTGATCACGGCGATCAAGCAACGCGGAGCAGATGCCGATTGGACGACTTCATCCAAATCATGTGTTGTCCTTGGTCATGGGCCGCCAGCATCAGCTCCACCCGGCGCTGTCTATGTGCCTGCCAGGCCGACATATTGCGTCAGGGAGACTCGGGCAGCTCCCCATTCAGCCAAATATGTCGGTCAAGCGCATGGTGCGGGCACGGGATATACGGCCGAACTTGGAATCGCCTCGCATACCGCCATCGACTCGAAATACCTGCAAGAATCTGCTTCGACCGTCGAGCGCGATCGCAAAAGCGGCTCCATCGGGCCTTCGATTCACAGCATACATACATCCGAGTCTCCTGCGACCGAGCGCGTCAAGACGTCCGGCTCATACGGCATCTCATCAGATGATGATCTAGACGATTCATCCAGCTGTGAATGCACACCCTGGGCGAAGGCGAAAGTCGAGCCAGTATGTCAACCTGGTACAACGGTACCAAACGCGGCAATCTACCTGGAGAAGCTACTCGGCATCGATACGAATACGACAGCTTCGAAGCGCCTGCTTCGCATCCTGAAGGACGAACTCGTGGGCCTCGACACATCTCTTGGCCTCAAGCTTCTCGATCTCGCTGCAGCTCTTCGGGCCGATGGCGAATTGGCGCCGCCCCCAGCGCAGAGCATGACTTCATTGCTTATGCCAGACATCCAACCCATCCAGGACAGGCTGAATGACTTCGCCGGTATGCTCAATGTCATAGCCGAAGCCGTGGGCGTCGATGTTCTCGAGGATGACGAGGATATCTCGTCCAAACGCGCAAACAATCCGTCTGCCAAGGTTTCCCCACGTCCTCCTGCGCCAAGCATCACTCAATTGCAAATTCGAAAAGATCAGGTATCGGAAGCCACCAAGGGAATCCTGACATCCACCGCATCGGAAGACATAGCGCACTTGACCAATGTTTTGAATCTCGCCGAAATCCGCGATTCGGCCGAGCAGCTTGCCGCGCCCGTGGTTGAGAATAACCAACCCTCAGTCGCTCCTCCACGGCCGCCCCATTTGCAGAACGATGATCTAGAGCCGTCAGAAATGCGATCACTTCTATCTGAGGCTTCACCATACCATCTAAGCTGTCAGCAGCCGATCCGATCAAGCTCAGATCCTCGATCGAGCTCGAGCAAGTTCCAGCCTTACCCGAAACCCCGAAGTATCTTTCTTCGCGATGACTTGTGGAGTGTCAATCCGAATGACTGTCACAAGTCATCTCCAATTGGTCCGTTACGGTCGAGTGAGGGTAATGGGCCAGACCATTTCCGCCAGAACGCGGTCCCCTCGAATGCCGCTTTCGGCCCATACGCCAATGCTCAAACTCCCTATAGCCAGCTTCCGGCTACGTCTCACGGTGCCTACGATTCTTTCCGGTTCCACCCGCTCACCTACCTGTCCAGCCATGCTCCCGCATTCCCGCATGGCTTCGCGTTTCCATTCGAGTCGCAACGACCGATGCCGCAACCGAGCTATATCTCTCCGCCAAGTTTCCCATCCTACCCTTCGTCGATGAACATTTCTTCGTTCAACCCCTACGACTTCCGCTACGCCAACGCGCAGGCTCAGAACAGCTTGAGGTCCATGTGGAATCCGAGCAAGTGAGATTGCTACGCGATATCCGATACGAATTACGACCAGGTTTTCAACTCCACGAGGGAGTCTCTTGTGTAGTTTTGCAGCTGAGCGTTTCTTTCTCGACACATGTATGTACATATCTTGTACTGTTGAGCCATTCATGCCCTATGATCTGTATATAGCCTGTTGATATATATGATGCATATCACTGACTTCAGGATACGTAGCCGGCGGGATGTGTTATTCAGCACGCTAATCTCTCGTAAATGCCACGTGATGTCCCATGCCATCCGAAACTCTGAAAAAAGTCAATCGAAAGTGTCGGGCAGAGTTACGGATTTCTCGCTGAAGGCCATATCCCAGCAAGACCCTCCAGCAGACAGACATTTAGGTCCCTAAAAGCCGTACAGACCACCATCTCGGCATCCTTTCACCTCCAGCTGCCTTCCCACAGTAACCCGAACCTATAACCCCGACCATCTTTCTTTCGCATTTCGACGTCATGGAGTCTCCTACCCTCAGAGACATGTCCCTATCAGTGAAAACGGCTACAAATGGGGCCATGGAGCTGAACGACCCTACGGAGTCTCCGGGGGACAACCAGCCGCAAGTCAAAGGGATGGAGGTGGTTGAGCAGGATCGCGTCGAAGGGGATTTTCACCGGTTCTGCGCGGAGGGAAAGCTGGACGAAGTCAAGGCGGTTCTCAGCACGGGTTTTTATGGCTTGGAAACTCTCGGTAGGTCGGGTCAAAGCTCACAGCACAGATTGCCATAATGCTTATCCGAGCAGACATGGCCACAGATTGTACTCCCATTGTCCTCGCTATCCGGAACAATCACGCCGAAGTCGTCCGCGAGCTCCTTGCAGCTGGCGCCATCGTTCCTCCGCCCACCATAACCTCTGATCCACTTATGCTCTCCCTTCTTTATCCTCAAGCGATATACGGCATGCCCCCTCCCTTTCCTGGTCAGCCCATGTCCAACTTGACCGACTTCTATGCCCAACAAGGCTTCTTCCCCGGGCAAGGACAGCAACTCACGTATATGCCTTTTTCCAACCCCTCCTCGCGGAGGGAGACCTCTACAAACGCTTTGGCGAACCTTCCTCCCACCGAAGTCGCAAAGACCATTCCTTGCCGGAACTTCCCCAATTGCAAATACGGTACAGGATGCGTCTTCTTCCACCCTGGACCTCGAGCTCCCGGTTACTTTTCAGGCAATCCGTCTTATGCCCCGAACGGCGGCTTCGAGCAACCCTACCTGACTTTCCAGCCCAACGGCATGATCCCAAGACCGTACTACCAATCAAGCAACCAGAGTATCCCTTTCCAGCCTCGACAGAACGCCGTCCCAGATCATTACCGGCAACAACCAGAACAACCGCAATCATCGCATGACACACAGCAACATCAGCAGTCGCAATCGCAAACATATCCGCAACAGCTACCACAGTCTGACATACCCGAAGCAACGATTACCCCGCACGATCATACCCGTTCTCAGTCTGTTCCGTCCGCTATCGCCGCGCCCTTCGTTCCAGCTTTCCAACCTACTCCCAATGGCCTCTCACCGTCCAACGATGTTTCGTCTCCCCCTCAATCCACCGACTTCGGTCTTTCACCCATGTCTACTTCCATGCTAGCCGCTCCCCTTCCATCCATACCGCCAGCCGAGGCCTTCTTCGCAGGCTCATTACCTCACGGATCCGTCATCATGTCTCCCACCGGTTCTCCGAATGGCTTCTCACCTGGTATGAGCGGCCCCGGTCACTTCCGCAGGCAAGGCTTCAATCAGCAGCCCTTCGGCATGCCAAATAAGCCCTTTGGACACGCGAAGAAGCTGTCATACTGCGGTGTACCCCGATCATGGGGTCCTGTTCGAGGAGGAGGCGGAGGCGGCAGCTGGAGGGACGGCAACCCGCCTCCCTGCGCTTTCTTTGGCCAGGGCAAATGTAGGAACGGCGAGTTTTGCAAATTTCCCCATCTCGACGCCGAGGGCAATGATTGTGAGCCGCTTTGCAAAGGGGAAGTCTCATTTACTGACGCAATTCAGGTCGTCACCCTGACGTGATCCG